>Ga0256901_1001178_pt1 | contig 13410 bp, 9 predicted proteins | sample MC6MC0689MT_FD_190200 | JGI IMG/M metagenome (GOLD analysis project Ga0256901, IMG submission 190200) | Metatranscriptome of enriched soil aggregate microbial communities from Iowa State University, Ames, United States - MC6-MC0689-MT... | ecosystem: Environmental > Terrestrial > Soil >... | reverse complement strand
GAAGAACCAACCAAACATAAAATCAGAGCAGGCACAGTTAACAGCAAAACATGTAAACTTTTCCTAGAATGATATAACATGACATGCTACACGCGGTGGTAATTTTGTATTATCATGAAAAACGAAAATCAGATATATATTCCTCTAGAAAATGTGGAGAGCGAACATTGTACCCTTATTGTTGATAAAGGTTTGAATGACGTGAAAGAAATTGCCACACATCACGTGGAATTAAATAACCGAAGAGCTGTAATTACGGCAAAGAAATATCCAGAAGAAGCCGTTCAGGGAGCTATTCAGCAAATTAGGAGTTTAGGCTACGATGTCACCACAATAAAACAAACCTTTCCAGTAACTAAAATGTCTTGTGCATCTTGTGCGGCAAATACAGAAGCAACGTTAAGCAACCAGCTTGGAGTGGTAAAAGCCGAAGTTAACTATGCAAATACATCTGCCAAAGTGGAATACATTCCTAGCCTTGTAACTGCGCAGCAACTAAAGCAAGCAGTACAAGCCGCCGGATACGATTTACTGATTGACCAAACTAAAGAAGAAAAAGAAACGCTAGCAAACATAAAAGAAAGTCAGTATAAAAGCCTCAAAAAAAAGGCGACACAAGCTTTAATCCTTGCAGTTCCTTTATTTATGGTAGGGATGTTTTTGATGGATATGCCTTATGCAAATTACATCATGTGGGCTTTGGCTACGCCAATGTTATTTATTTACGGCAGGCAGTTTTTTGTAGGCGCTTGGAAACAGACCAAACATCGCTCTGCAAATATGGATACTTTAGTTGCCGTTAGCACGGGTACGGCTTACGTTTACAGCGTTTTCATTACTTTGCTACCAGATTTTATGCATAGCATGGGCATACATTCTCATGTATATTTTGAAGCCGCTGGAATTGTCATTGCCTTCATCCTTTTAGGAAAACTACTAGAAGAGAAGGCAAAAGGCAATACCTCATCAGCTATAAAAAAACTGATGGGTTTACAGCCAAAACATGTGACTATTGTACATGAAGGCGGTCATCAAATGCAAGTTGCTATTAGCTCTGTTAGTGTAGGCGATGTTTTATTGGTAAAACCTGGAGAACGTATTGCCGTGGATGGTGTGGTAATCAGCGGCAGTTCTTATGTTGACGAAAGCATGATTAGCGGAGAACCAATTCCAGTATCGAAAACTGAGGGTATAGCTGTATACGCGGGCACGATTAACCAAAAAGGAAGTTTCCAGTTTAAGACAGAAAAAGTTGGCAGCGACACCATGTTGGCGCACATTATCAAAATGGTAGAAGATGCACAAGGCAGCAAGGCCCCTGTGCAAAAACTGGTAGATAAAATTGCTGGCGTTTTTGTTCCAATAGTTATCGGCATTGCTATTTTAAGCTTGATACTTTGGGTGATTTTAGGAGGCGAGAGTGGCTTAAGTCAAGGAATTGTTGCTTTTGTAACAGTATTGGTTATTGCTTGTCCTTGTGCTTTGGGCTTGGCCACACCCACAGCAATCATGGTTGGCGTTGGCAGAGGCGCCGAGCAAGGCATTTTAATTAAGGATGCCGAAAGTTTAGAACTGGCTAAGAAAATTAACGCCATCATTTTAGACAAGACAGGAACGATTACAGAGGGCAAACCTAAAGTTACCGATGTTAAATGGTTTGGAGATTTTTCTAAACAGCGGCAAAATATTCTCTACAGTATCGAAAAGTCTTCTGAGCATCCTTTGGCAGATGCCATTGTTGATTATATAGAGAATGACGTAGATTTCTTAAACGGGATCAGTGTTGAAAATATCAGTGGGCAGGGCATTGAAGGCAAGTTCGAAAATAGCACATACATCATTGGTAATGAATTACTGATCAAGAAAAGAAATATTAAGTTTTCTGAGCAGACTGATGAATGGATTAAAGAAAATTTAACCAAAGCACAAACCGTGGTTCTATTTAGTGACGAAGAAAAAATATTGGCAGCTATTGCCATTTCCGATCAAATAAAATTGACTTCGAAAGAGGCTGTGGCGCAATTGAAAAAAGACGGTATAAAAGTTTACATGCTAACGGGCGATAACGAGCAATCGGCAAGAGCAGTAGCAGGACAAGTTGGAATTGATGATTACAAAGCAAATGTATTACCTGCCGACAAAGCTGCATTTGTGAAGGAACTTCAACAAGAAGGCAAAGTTGTTGCTATGGTAGGAGACGGCATTAATGATTCAAACGCCCTAGCTCAGGCTGATGTAAGCATTGCGATGGGCAACGGAAGTGATATTGCCATGGATGTAGCTAAAATGACAATCATTTCTTCTGACCTTTCTAAAATCCCAGCTGCTATCCATTTATCGAAATACACTGTACAGGCGGTTAAGCAAAATCTTTTCTGGGCATTTATTTACAACGTTATCGGCATTCCTATTGCAGCAGGCATTTTATACCCAATTAACGGCTTTTTATTAGACCCTATGTGGGCAGGCGCAGCAATGGCATTAAGTTCGGTAAGCGTGGTGGCGAATAGCTTGCGCTTGAAGTATAAAGTTTAAATGGCTATTTGTGTAAATCGGTTAATTGCTAGATATTATTTAATCATTTATTAATTCAAAACTCAATCATTAAATAAAATGAATACACTCAAATTTAAAACAACCATCAACTGCGGCTCATGTGTAGCTAAAGTTACTCCAATACTTAATAGCAACCAAGAAGTTGAAAAATGGAACGTAGACACCGAAAATCCTGATAAGATTTTAACCGTAGAAGGAGAAAATATTGACGAAGCCGGTTTGATAAAGTCTTTATCGAAGATTGGGTATAAAGCGGAAAGGGTTTAGAGATGTGCATCGTCATTTCGACCGCAGCGAAGTCCCGTACGTACGGGAGAGAAATCTTTTATTATGCTGTTAAAATTCAAACATTTCTCCTCATTCTTCGATCGAAATGACGTGCTATTTTAGGCAGTGAAAACTACTTCATCTCCGTTATTAAATTCGGATAATCAGTTACGATACCATCAACCCCTAAATTTTTAACATAGTTGAAGTCTTTCAAAGTATTCACTGTCCAAGGGATAATTTTAATACCTGCAGCGTGGCATTTATCTACTAAGCCTTTACCCACTAAAGGTAAATACGGGCTATAAATGGTAGGATTAAATCCTAAAGCTTTGATATTATTTTCGAAATCTTCTTTCTCATCAATACCTAATGACGTTGGTATGTGAGGATATTTTTCGTGTAGATATTGTAAACTTCTGATATCAAACGAATGTATAGTCACCCTGCCTTCAAGCTTCTTTGCTTTTATAATATCCATCACCAGTTCTACATATTCTGCCGGGCTAGGTTGAAACTCTCCATCGCCTTTACGGATTAATTTGGTTTCAATATTGTAATGAGGCTTTGCCATTCTCTTTTTCTTCGACACAAAGAGTTCCACCTTATCGATGAGATTACCGAGCAAAGGTTTTTCTACTCGAAATTTCTCCTGTTGCGGAAAACGTGGATTGGGTTTAGAGCCTACATCAAAATGTTTTACCTCCTCGTAATCCATTTTGTAGATATTAAACTTTTTTTCGTTTTTCAATGTTATTTCTTCGCCATTTGGAGAAATACTAATCGCATGGTTAAAATAAGGCTCTTGAGAAACCACCACTTGCTTATCTTTCGAAATCACCACTTCCATTTTTAAAGTGGTTGCCCCGTTTTCCAATGCCTTTATCATACTTGGAATAGTATTTTCTGGCATTAAACCTCTAGCACCACGATTGCCTTGTACTTCGAAAACCAATGGCTTCTTCTTTTGGGCAGATAATGAAAATGTGGAAAGCAACAAAACAATAAAAAACGTAATCTTCTTCATATAAATCTTTAATACTAACGTAAAACTCGACGGATGCTTACAAGTATAAACGTTTTATCCTAAAATGAAAAAAGGACCCTAGCTCAACGCTAAAATCCTCAGTTTATATTTGATATTTGGTTTTACAATGATTATCGCTCTGCAACAGTAAATAGCTGCGCAATGATATTCCAAGTAGCATCTTTTTGACGCTCCCAGATAAACACGTAATTAAAACTCTCACGTAAATCTGCTTTATAATCGATAGTTGCTAAGCCATAAGTATAAGCGAAATCTCCGCCTAAAGCTTTGTCTGCCTGAGTAGTTTTCAAGTTAATTTTATCGATTACACGATTATTGAAAGCTAAGATGGCATCCTTACCAACAATTGCGTCTGTACCCGGGAACAACAAACGAGCATCTGGATTAATAAAGCCAGAAAATGCCTGCACACCATGCGTTTTCAGCATTGTATTTAGCGTTTTCTCTGTACTGTAGATGATATCCGTAGCTGCCTTTAAATCTTTTGCAGAAGCAAATTTAGGGCTGTGCGTTCCAACTGGCTCAATAAAAAGATTTTTAGCATCTTTTGCCTTAATTGGTTTCATGGCTTCGGCACCTAAATCAATGATATATTCCCAATTGCCATCCTTTCCTCTCCAAATAGAAAGGTAATGACCGTAAGTTTTTTTATCGCTACCAGCTATGAAACTTCCAGAGGTAAAACCCCAATCTCTACTTTTAGATAAACGGGCATAATTTGGCTCCCAAACTAAATCTTTTGTATCTGCTGCAGTAGCAAAATACTTTTTAGCATTGATAGGATTTGGACGAAAAACAATAGCATCTGGTGCTGCAAATGATGTAAAAGCTGCGTTTACTCCATCTTTCGCTACCTTTTGTGCGAAAGCTTTTTCGGCTGCAACTAAAGATTTTACAGTACCATCAGACTTTTGGGCGTATAAGTTTGTGCCTATGGCTAAGGCTAAAATTGACAGATATATTTTGTTCATGATAAATTTTGTGCTACGAATTTAAAGTTTAGCTGTTAAGGGTAATAAAAAAGTAATCAACAATTGCACATTCTTAAGTTAGAAGTCAAAATTAAAAAGTTGAAATTAGAACGTGTTTAAAAACTACAACACTGCTGTTTTCTCTCTATAGATGGTCTCCAAAACGGTTTGTCCAACTGCTTTTAATGTATTCTTATCGATATTGTTTAAGTTATCTAATTGTGTGTGCCAGTTGCTATAAAAGCCCGCAGCGTCAGAGTAATGAATAATGTCAATTGCGGGTATTCCAGCTTGGTTAATCCAGTAATGGTCATCAATAAGCTGACCAGAAGTAACGTTGATAAAATAATTACCGTAACCAATTTCAGCGGCGATACTCCACACTTTACTCACTATACTAGGTGCATATTGTCTAGATATCGCGTCTTGTGTAAACTGCGCATTAGCGCCACCAACCATATCCAAATTTATGGCATACAAAGGTTTATTACCTTTAAATTTTGGATTTTTCACCCAGTACTGAGAGCCTAAACACCAAGTAGTTTCATTTGGAGTTTCATCGTTTGCACTGCCATAATCTTCCAAATCCCAAAGAATAAAATCTACACCAACTTCTGGTTGTTTTTGCTGTATTTGACGAGCCAATTCTAAAATTACGGCCACGCCGCTTGCTCCATCGTTTGCAGCATCAAAGTGTTTGTCTCTCATCCCCATATTTGGGTCTTCATCAGAAAAAGGACGGGCATCCCAATGTGCGGTAATTAACACACGTTGCTTTTTTTCTGGATAAAAAGCAGCAATAATGTTTTTAAGCTGATGCGTTTTACCATCGTAAGTTTTAGCAGGCGCTTGCTGTATAGAAACTTCGGCGCCAAATGATTTTAATTTTGCCACCAAATATTCCGCAGTTTTTGCATGGGCGGGTGTAGAAGGAATTCTCGGACCAAAATCTACCTGTGCTTTGGTGTAAGCGTAAGCACTGTCTGCATTAAAATCAGGCGATTGCAGTTTAACTTCTGTAGTGGTTTCAGTATCCACAGGCTTATTTTGCTGGCAAGATTGGACGCCAAACAACGCTAAAAGCGATAGAGTTAATATGTGTTTTACTTTCATCATTATTAATATTTTTTAAAGATTCGTCATTGCTAGGCACGAAGCAATCTCTCCTGTCAATTCATACGTTAGGGGAATCTATTAGCTCAGTGTTACTTCGCTGCGCTCAGAATGACAAAACGCTTAAGGTTGATACTTGCTTACAATGACGAGAACAACTACATCTTACTCCAAGTAGTCCCCTCTTTACTATCTTTTAATTGTATGCCAATTTTTTGCAAACCCAAACGAATAGAATCAGATGTTGCGTAATCCTTATTCTCCTTCGCTTCCTTGCGCAATTCAATCATCATTTCTAAAATCTCGTTCAATTCTAGATTACTGCTTTCTTCATCTTTCAAACCAAAAATATCGAATACGAAATCGTTGATTAAAGCTTTAAGCTTGTCTAACTCATCTGCCGTAATTTTAGCAGAACCATCGTAAACGGTGTTAATAATCCTCGCTGCCTCGAATAACTCTGCAATAGCCACTGGACTATTAAAATCATCGTTCATCGCATTAACACACTTCTCACGCAAAGGCTCAACAGCAATATTCCCATCAACAGATGCCACTAGTTTTGGCAATAACGCCACGGCATTCATCAATCTTCTGAAACCTTTTTCAGATGCATCTAAAGCATCATTACTAAAGTCTAAAGTACTCCGATAATGTGCTTGCAACATAAAGAACTTCACCGTCATTGGGCTATAGCCTTTACGCAACAACGGATGTTCCCCAGTAAATAATTCACCAGGCAAGAAACCATTGCCCGCAGACTTAGACATACGCGTACCATTTACAGTGAGCATATTAGTGTGCATCCAATACTTTGCAGGCTGATGATTTGAACAAGCCTCCGATTGTGCAATTTCGTTGGTATGGTGCGTTGCCGCCAAATCCATTCCACCACCATGAATATCAAACTCGCTGCCTAAATATTTAGCACTCATGGCAGAACACTCAATATGCCAACCCGGGAAACCCATGCCCCAAGGCGACTGCCATTGCATCAATGTTTCTGGCTTCGCTTTTATCCAAAGTGCAAAATCTAACCGACCTCTTTTATCGTCCTGCCCGCTTAATTCCCTGGTATTCTCTAAAAGATCTTCGAGCTTACGGTTGGTTAAAATCGTATAGTTATATTCCTTACTGTATTTTTCTACATCAAAATAAATGGTTCCGTCTATCTCATAAGCATAGCCGTTGGCCATAATGGCTTTCACCATTTCAATTTGCTCAATAATGTGCCCAGTTGCGGTTGGCTCAATACTTGGAGGCAAGGTATTGAACATCCTTAGCACCTCATGAAAACCCAAAGTGTATTTCTGCACAATTTCCATAGGCTCCAATTGTTCCAATTTGGCACGCTTTGCAAATTTATCATCCCCCTCGTCCCTGTCACCTTCCAAGTGACCAGCGTCGGTAATATTACGCACATAACGCACTTTGTAACCACTGTATTTAAGGTAACGGAAAATTAAGTCGAACGATATAAAAGTACGACAGTTACCCAAATGCACATCACTGTAAACAGTAGGTCCGCAAACGTACATTCCAACGTTTGGTGCATTTAAGGGTTCAAAAACTTCCTTTTTACGGGTAAGCGTATTGTATAACTGTAACTCTTGTATCATGTTGCAAATGTAAAGTTTTTAGACAGGATTTGATGTTATGGGAATGTCTAAATTTAATCTTCTTCAAGATGAGTTTTTTTCATTTCTGAAAAGCAATTATAGTATTTCTTCGCCTCCGAAAGCCCCGTTTTCCGCTTTACTTGCCTCGTGCCTCGCCTGCGTGCCCGCTACAACCGGGTTTATTTAACAAAAATCCTTTCCCCTTATAAAAATAGACAATTAACGAATGATATCTCGATATTCCTCAATGGTTTAAAAGCATCAGATTGGCAACAAACCAATTATCCGATATTTACGTTTAGTGTTTGTCCGCTTGATAATTTTTATAGATTTGTGAAACGCTATGTCAACTTCATCAGAAAAAGCAAAGAAGCTAATTACCCTTTTTTCAAAACTTGTTCCATTTGACAAAGTATTGGATATGGTGGTGCAAGATGCCGCTCACGAAAAGGAAAAATTTCAAAAAATTCCAGAACCACTTTTATGGACTGGAGAGGCAATGGATAAACGCCAAGCCTATATCAAAAAAGTAACAGGCATTGAATTTCCATATTTATCTGGAGAAAAAAACATAACGGACCCCGAAATTTTCCAAGGCAATATTGAACAGCAAATTGGTTATACGCAAGTTCCGACAGGAATTATAGGTCCACTTTTAATTAGAGGAACCATAGCTCAAGGAAATTTCTTTGTTCCGCTAGCTACAACCGAAGGCGCACTTGTGGCTTCTTATAACAGAGGTGCAAAAGCTACATCATTATGCGGAGGAATTGTTTCGGTGTGTTTAACCGAAGGGCTACAGCGTGCTCCATTGTTTAAATTCAAAACTTTGCAAGAAGTGGGTAAATTTATGCAATGGATACTCGAACAATCTGACGAGTTTAAAAAAATAGTATCCCAAAGCAGCAACCATGCCGAACTGAACGACATCAGAATCAACATGGAAGGCAACCAAGTAGTGCTGATTTTTGAATTTCAAACAGGTGAAGCTGCCGGGCAAAATATGGCAACCATTTGTACCGATGCCATTTGCCAATACATTGTTTCAAACACGCCAATTCAGCCGCAGCACTGGTTTATAGAAAGTAATTATGCCGGCGACAAAAAAGCAACAGCAGTTTCCTTCTCTTCGGTAAGAGGAAAAAAAGTAACTGCAGAAGCTACAGTTACACGTCAAGTGGTAAAAGAAGTGCTAGGTACAACGCCAGAAAAAATCGCACAATATTGGCAATCATCTTCTGTTACCGCAGTACAAAGTGGAAGCATCGGTATCCAAGGGCATTTTGCAAACGGATTAACCGCTTTATTTTTAGCCACGGGCCAAGATGTTGCTTGTGTTTCGGAGGCTTATGTAGGCATTACCCGAATGGAAGTTGACGATGACAGCAACTTATACGTTTCGGTTACGTTACCCAGTTTAGTGGTTGGAACCATTGGTGGCGGTACTAGGTTACCCACACAAAACGAATGCTTAAAATTATTGGGCTGCGAAGGCGAAGGAAGTGCCAGAAAACTAGCCGAAATTTGTGGTGCAACCATCTTAGCGGGCGAATTGAGCATAGCTGCGGCAATTGCTTGCGGTAGTTTTACGAAGGCCCACAAAATGTTCGGGAGAAAGAAATGAAAGCATCATTATTCAACCGCTTTTTAACCTATCAAAAAGAACGTTATCCGTTTATTGGCTATTTTTTTCTCATTGGCTCCTTTAGTTTTTCTGCAGTTGCCTATTCCTGTATCTGTAGAGGATTAACTGAATTTGTTTCGCTAGATAAATTTGCAGTCTGCATTTTTAATACCATCACCTTGTTTTTTATTCTGAGGATTTTAGACGAGTTTAAAGACCAAGAAGATGATAGAAAATATCGTAGTTACCTTCCTGTACCACGTGGACTGATTTCATTAAACGAACTAAAATACATCGGCATTGCTACGCTTGTAGCGCAACTTACTGTCACACTCGTTTTCTTTTCAAAAATGCTTTTGCTGTTGGCAATCGTGTATCTCTATTTGTTCTTTATGAGCAAAGAGTTTTTTATGAAAGCATGGTTAAAACGAAATCAATTTTGGTACGTGACCAGCCACATGCTTATTATACCATTGGTAGATGTTTTTGCCAGTGGATTTGATTGGCTGTTGGAAGACGAAAAAGCGCCAATGGGATTGGTGTTCTTCTTTGTAGTAAGCTTTATGAATGGCATTGTGCTAGAAATTGGAAGAAAAATTAAAGCACCAGAACAGGAAGAAGAAGGTGTACTGAGCTACACTTTTCAGCTAGGTACTAAACGTGCTGTAATAGTCTGGATTTTCATTCTTCTAGTTACCGTAATACTCGCCTACGTCGCCTCATATTTCGCAGGACATTCCATCGTCTCTTACATTGCACTTACAAGCATGTTTATGCTCTGCGCTTTTCCAGCAGTATTATTTTTAAAGAAACAAACCGTAAAAAATGCTAAATTCATAGAATATAGTTCCGCTTTGTGGACTTTTGCCATGTATTTGATACTTGGGGGAATTCCGATGCTCATCAGTTTGTTTAAATGATATTGACTTTTTCAAATAACACCATTACTCAACACCCAAACTTTGGCGGCAAGGCAAATCACCTCATTGCTGTAAAAGATACAGGTGTTGAAATACCAGAATTCGTTGTTATTCCTGCAGATTATCTCAGTTCACTTTTACCTATAGACACAATTGCTCCAGAAGATTTTATTCGTTCGTATCAATTTAGCAGTGATTTCTTGAATGAAGTTTCAAAAATCTTTAGCAAGACCGATTTTGTAGCAGTGCGTTCCTCAGCGCTGAATGAAGACGGAAAAGAAAGCTCATTCGCAGGGCAATACGAAACCAAACTGTTTGTCACTAAAGAAACGCTTAATGATGCAATTTTAGCGGTATGGCTTTCTGCCTATGGCGAAAGGGTAAAAACCTACCAACAACAAAATAACATTAAAGGAACAGGCATCGCTATTATTGTGCAACGCATGGTTAATGCAGATATGGCCGGTGTTGCATTTGCTGTAAATCCACTAACCGGGAATAAAAACCAAACCGTTATCAATGCAGCTTGGGGTTTGGGAGAAGGAATTGTATCTGGCGAAATAGATGCAGATTTATTTACTATTGAGCAAGGAAAAATTTCGCAACAAATTGCCGAAAAAAATTGGGCGATAAAATTTGATGAGCAAGCAAACAACGGAACTATTAAAGTTTCATTAGATAAATCAACATCTGAGCAGGCCTGCTTAAACGAGCAACAAGTTTTAGCAATAGAATCACTAGTCAAGAAATTATCTGCACATTTTCAAGCTCCGCAAGACATAGAATTTGCTTTTGAGCATGATGTGCTTTGCCTACTACAAACCCGTCCCATTACCGCAATCACGCAATTCAATCCTGAAGAGATTACCATCTGGGACAACAGCAACATCATTGAAAGTTACTCGGCACTCACTTTACCGCTTACATTTTCCTTTATCGTAAAAATGTACGATGCCGTTTATACACAGCTTTCGTTAATAATGGGTGTAAAACCAAAAACGGTAGCAGCAAATGCTGAAATTTACGCGAATATGCTTGGTCTACTATGGGGCAGAGTATACTACAATTTGAACAACTGGCACAAGTCGCTTTCGTTATTGCCCGGTTATAAACTCAATGCCGAATTTATGGATGGCATGATGGGCGTAAAAGAGAAATTCGACACCAAAATAGAAACCCCAAAAAGTAAATGGGGCGAGTATCTTAACGTGTTCAGTGCTATTTTAAAAATCCTAAAAAAACACAATTCGCTTAACAAAGACCGCATTGCCTTTCAAACTTATTTTAACAGTGTGATGAAGGATTACGAAGCGATGGATTTTGAAAAAATGTCGTTACAAGAACTGGTTACACATTATCATACCTTCGAAAACACTTTGGTAAAAAAATGGGAAGCGCCCTTGGTAAATGATTTTTTCTGCATGATTTACTTTGGCGTACTGCAAAAATTGGTCGCGAAATATGAATTAGATGAAAGTGGCACATTACACAACGATTTGGTAAGTGGAGCAAAAGATATCATTTCTACCGAACCAATTACACTTACGCTTGCTATCGCAAATTTAATTTCACAATCGCCTGAAGCTACTGCGCTATTCAAGAATAATTCACCTGAAATCATTCTATCAAGTTTACAGCAAAATCAATTTTCACCTATTAACGACGCTGTCAAAAGCTACATCAAAAAATGGGGCGACCGTTGTGTAAGCGAATTGAAATTGGAAACCATCACCTACAAACAACAGCCAGAAAATTACATCAAAATTTTACAGGCTTACGTCAATAATGAACAAAGCAAAACGCCCCAAAAAGAAACCAATATCAGACACGAAGCAGAAGAAACAGTAAAACAGAAATTAAAGGGAAAAACCCTTAAAAAGTTCATCTTTTCTTATGTACTCAAAAAAGCAAGGTATTTGGTGAGCAACAGAGAAAATCTACGTTTTGAACGTACCAGAGGCTTCGGTATGGTGAGGATAATGATGGCGGAGATTGGAAACAAATTTGCAAAGGCAAATATCTTGCAAGAACAAAGAGATATTTTCTACCTAACGCAAAAGGAAATTTTCGATTACATTAAAGGCACTTCTGTTCAGATTAATTTAAAAGTTATGGTGCAAATCAGAAAAAAAGAATACCAAGATTTTGAGAAGGTAAAACTGCCAGAAAGAATAAAATCAAATGGTGTGGTTTATGATTTTGACATTCCAAACGCCACCGACGAATTGCAAAAAAACACCGACCTATTGAAAGGCATTGGTTGTTGCGCTGGTATTGTAAGGGGAAAAGTGACGGTAGTACATTCGCCACACGATATAGATAGTTTACAAAACAATATTTTAGTAACCGCAAGTACAGACCCAGGCTGGGTAGTACTATTTCCAAGTGCTTCGGCTATTGTGGTAGAACGTGGTAGCTTACTCAGTCATTCAGCAATTGTATCTAGAGAAATGGGAATTCCTTGTGTGGTTGGTGTAAAAAACTTGTTAAATCTCCTAAAAACAGGAGATTTTATTGAAATTGACGGTACAAAGGGAACTGTAAAAATTTTAGAACAAGCGTGAACGAAAAAATAAAATATGCCAACTGTTGGGAAGATGCAGACTTGCTCCTTTCGGCTACGCAATTACCAAAAAACAGTAATATTTTAAGCATTGCTTCCGGTGGCGATAACTCTTTTGCATTACTTACCACTTCGCCCAAATTGCTTTATGCCGTTGATGTAAATGTGTCGCAATTGCATTTGTGCGAACTAAAAGCCGCAGCATTTTCTGAACTTAATTATGACGATGTATTGCAATTTTTCCTTGGTTCAACCCAAACCATAGATTCTTTCGAAGCATTAAAAAAACAGCTTTCGCCCGCGTGTCAGAAATATTGGGAAGCTAATCAAAATGTAATCTCGAATGGGATTGTACATGCTGGAAAATTTGAAAATTACTTCCGCTTTTTTCGCCAAAAATTGATGCCCTTTATTCATTCAAAAAAAACAATTGCAGCATTGCTGAATGAAAAAACAAATGAAGAGCAAATAGAATTTTATCATCAAAAGTGGAATACTTGGCGATGGCAATTTCTATTCAAATTATTTTTCAGCAAATTTGTTTTAGGGCGCTTTGGAAGAACAAAAGAATACCTAAATCAAGTAGATGTTCCAGTAGCAAAATTTATCTACTCACAAGCCGAAAAACAACTGAAACACAAGAGCTGTCAAGACAATTATTTTTTGCATTACATTTTTACTGGAAATTTTGAACCTCAACTTCCTTATTATTTAAGAAGAGAAAATTTT
>Ga0256901_1001174_pt1 | contig 13440 bp, 11 predicted proteins | sample MC6MC0689MT_FD_190200 | JGI IMG/M metagenome (GOLD analysis project Ga0256901, IMG submission 190200) | Metatranscriptome of enriched soil aggregate microbial communities from Iowa State University, Ames, United States - MC6-MC0689-MT... | ecosystem: Environmental > Terrestrial > Soil >... | reverse complement strand
TTTTCAACGCCAATTGAATCTATTGGATTACTGGCATAAGCTGCACTAGAACCCAGTAGAGCGGTGATTAAAATATATCTTTTTAACATCTATATTTCTAATTTTTGGAGGTACAATTATACGAATAATATATTTTAACGAGGGTACTGTAAGTAAACGGTAACATTTAATATTCTATTGTCTTAATTTACAATTAGGTTAAAACTAATTCATTCAACTTTTGTTAATTTGATACTTATAAAAAATCAAAAATTATGTCAGCAAAAGAAATAAACTTAACCGAAAAACAAGTGAAACCAGTGGTAGATATGTTGAACGAATATTTAGCAAATTATCATATTCACTACCAAAAATTAAGAGGCTGTCATTGGAATGTTAAGGGACAAAGTTTTTTTACCCTTCATTTAAAGTTCGAAGAACTTTATACCAACGCTCAATTAACTATTGATGAAATTGCAGAAAGAGTGTTAACTCTTGGAAAACCGCCTCACAGTCGTTTCGAAGATTATATCAAAGAGTCTACAATCAAAGAAATTGACACGATTGGTATGGCAGATACTGCAATGGTAGAAGCTATTTTAGAAGATATGACTAAATTAATTGAATTGGAGCGAGATCTTTTAGATGCAACAGACAAAGCTGGAGATGATGGTTCTAATGATATGGTTAATCGATTTATGCAGTTTAAAGAGAAAACCATTTGGATGTTACGTTCTTTCTTAGGGAAGAAATAAGATTACTGAATTGATTGGTTGATGTGATGATTAGCTAATCCTTCTAGAGCCACAGGTATACAGATTTGAAACATGATTTGTGTAGCTGTGGCTTTGTTATTATCACATTCTCAAATCATCACATCATCAAATTATTTATCTTTGAGCCATGGGATATCAAAGTTTAGCCGAGTGCGTTGCAGATTTAGAAAAACATGGTCATCTAATTAGAATTAAGGAAGAAGTAGACCCATACTTAGAGATGGCCGCAATTCATCTTCGTGTTTACGAAAAACAGGGCCCAGCTTTATTATTTGAGAAAGTAAAAGGAAGTCCATTTCCGGCTGTTTCAAATCTGTTTGGTACCATAGAGCGCTCTAAGTTTATGTTTAGAGATGCTTTGCCAAAAGTTCAAGAATTGGTAGAGCTTCGTTCGGATCCCATGAAAGCGCTTAAAAAGCCTTTTAAATACGCGGGCTCGGCTCTAGCCGCTTTATCGGCTTTGCCATTAAAACAATCGCTTTTTAAAAGTGCTTTCCAAAAAACTACCATTTCTGCTATTCCGCAGATCGTAAATTGGCCAATGGACGGTGGTCCGTTTATTACCATGCCGCAGGTTTTTACCGAAGATATAGATAAACCAGGGGTGATGAAAAGCAATCTGGGTATGTATCGCATCCAGTTAGCTGGTAATGATTATGTGCAGGATAAAGAAATTGGACTTCATTATCAAATACATCGGGGAATTGGTGTTCATCAAACCAAAGCCAATAAAAAAGGGCAACCGCTTAAGGTGAGTATTTTCGTCGGTGGTCCTCCATCACATCCTTTAGCTGCCGTAATGCCTTTGCCAGAGGGATTGTCTGAGCTTACCTTTGCGGGAGCTTTAGGTAACAGAAGATTTAGATATTTTAGAGACAACGAAGGTTTTGTGATTTCAGCTGATGCTGATTTCGTAATTACAGGAACAGTGCAGCCTCATGAGAATAAGCCAGAAGGTCCATTTGGTGACCACTTGGGCTATTACAGTTTGGTGCATCCGTTTCCATTGATGAAAGTGCACAACGTGTATCATAAGAAAGATGCACTGTGGTCGTTTACAGTTGTCGGTCGCCCACCGCAAGAAGATACGAGTTTTGGAGCTTTAATTCATGAAATTTCAGGTTCTGCAATTCCGCAAGAAATACATGGACTAAAAGAAGTTAATGCAGTTGATGCTGCAGGTGTTCATCCATTGTTGTTTGCAATTGGAAGTGAACGTTATACACCATATTTAAAAGAACGCAAACCTCAAGAAATTTTAACGATCAGTAATCATATTCTAGGTAAAAACCAACTCAGTTTGGCTAAATATCTATTTATTGCCGCTAAAGAAGATGATGAAAGTTTAGATACACATGACATCAGCCATTTCTTAACTCATGTATTAGAGCGCATTGATTGGAAGAGGGATGTTCATTTCCATACCAACACTACCATTGATACTTTAGATTATTCTGGTGATGGATTAAATTCCGGTTCTAAAGTTGTTTTTGCGGCAGCTGGAGAAAAGAAAAGAAGTTTGCTAGAGGCATTGCCGAACGATTTTAAGTTAGGGGAAATCCATCGCTTAGCTAGTCCTGGAATTTTAGCTGTACAACTAGATAGCTACCTAAATGAACAACAAGGGAAAAAAGACATTACCTTATTAAAGGAACATTTATCAGCCTGCGATTTAAATCAGTTACCGTTGGTGGTAGTTTGTGATGATGCTAATTTCACTGCAGATAATATTAATAATTTAGTTTGGGTAGCTTTTACAAGAAGTAATCCAGCTTCCGATATAGATGGTGTTGATGATTTTACGCAAAATAAGCATTGGGGTTGTAATGGTTCATTAATTATAGATGCACGTAAGAAGCCTCACCATGCACCAGAATTGATTAAAGATTTAGAAGTAGAAAGAAAAGTAGATAAGATGGGAGAGAAGGGTGGAGCACTTTACGGTATCATTTAATTTCCCTCCGAAAATGCATCAAAAATGTCTATTAACAACAAAGCCCGCGGTTTAAATCGTGGGCTTTGTTGTTATTTATTAAGTTGATTAGGTTAAAATCTAACGCCAAAAGTTAAGAAAACGTTATTTTTATTATTTTCAGAAACCGCAACAGGCTCACTAAAATCTGGTAATAAATAAGGACTAAATGTTGAGTTTGTTTGAACTCTTTGATAAGCTACGTCGAAATAGTAGTTTTTGTTTCTGTAGCCTATACCGCCACTGTAGAATGTTGTCTGGAAATCGTTATTGTCATCATCCTTAAAAGCGCTGCCATTTAAGCCGTAACCCGCTCTTAAGCTAACAAAATCATTTACTTTAACTTCGCCACCTACACGGTAATTTACTGCACTTTTATAACCCATTTTAATGGCATTATTGCTATTGTTAATCTCAACCATACCAACGCCGCCATCAGCACTAGAAAGGCGTGTACTAGAATAATCTATAAAATCTACATCAGCTGATAGTAAAGCTCTGCCTCCAAATACATAACTAGCACCTAAAGAACCTTTTAATGGTGTGCGCAAGTTGTAAGTGAAATCATAAACTTCTGTACCAATATTCGAGTCGTTGCTGCTTTCAGTGTAGCTATCGTCAATGGTAAACCAAGTCGGTGTTTGTAAATTCACACCTATTCTAAATTCAGAAACAGGTCTAAAAATGATACCCAATTTACCATTAACGCCAGAACCTTTAGTTATTTGATTTTGATTAAAGTTAATATAGTAATCATCGTTGATACCATCTTCATCAAGCATCATAGAATAATCGTAATTTAAATTCACCAAACCTAAAGTAGCACCAATATAAATCTGATTGGAGATGTTTATGGCACCAGCTAAATTAAATTCTGACACAGATCCGGTTCTATTTATATTAACAGCCTGCATATTTGGCGGTGGTACCGAAAAGTCATCAAACATGTTGTAAACAGAATTTTGGGTATTTGTTCCCGAAAAATCCGCTTCCAAGCCATAATCGTTATTGCGGGTATAACCAATTCCTACAGATGCACTAATGATACCTTTTTGAGTATCTTGGCCTTTAGCTCTATAGGTAGGCATATGAAATACCGCACCTAATTGGTTTAGGTTAATTTGACTTTTACTATTTGTCGAATTATTGTTTAAGAAATTTGTCTTTAAGCTTGTTCCATTAAACTCAGGCGTAAATACAAATTCTGACCTTGTAAATAAACCTAAACCCGCTGGATTAGCTCCCAAAGAACTAATATCACCGCCGACACCAATTTGAGCATTTCCCATACCTTTAAATCTAGCAGAGCTGCCATAATTTGTTTGAGAAAAACGAAGTGCATCTGCACTATACTGAGCATAAGCATTTCCTGAGACGGCTACTATAGCCACCGCTATCATCGAGAATATCTTTTTCATTTGTGTTATCTAAATGGCAATAAATTAACCTCTACCTCCGCCGCGTGTTGGACGGCTACTACCTCCGCCACCGCTGCTACCACTACTACCGCTGCTACTTCCGCTACTAGATGGAGGTGGGGTATAAGATGGTCTAGAAGGTGCATTGGTTTCTCTAGTTTGTGTCGGTCTGCTTTCAGTTCTGGTTGGTCTGGCGCTAGAACTACCTGTAGTTGGTCTAGACATTGTACCGTTTGTTGCTGGGTTATAGTTTTCTGCTCTTGTAGGTCTTCCTACATTGTTTCCATTGGCAACATTTCCTCTTGTAGGCGCCGGACCGTTAAATCTTCCATTGGGTCTAGCAGAAGCTTCAATGCCTCTAGCAGGTCTAGGTCTGTAGTTGTCGTTTCTTACGATGACATTGCCTCCCCAGCCGCCACCGCCCCAATAACCGCCTCCCCAACCGAGACCTCCGCCCCAGCCAAAGCCGCCACCCCATCCGAAGCCATTACCCCAGTAAGAATAAGGTCCCCAAGTATTCCAGTAGTAAGGACTACCGTAAAATGCCCAAGCAGAATAAGGATTATGCCAACGGTTAAATCCCCAGCCCATGTTAAAGCCTAAAGACCAATCATAAGGATTATACCATGAATTATAACCGTAGAAATTGTAATAATCATCAAAATAAACTCTGTTAGGGGTTCCATAATAGAACCTATCAATTCTTGAAGAGTAATCCATGTCATATTCTTGGTTACTCGCTGCATAATTAGGATCTACTCTACTTGTATCTATCTGCGCAGTTTGTGCCGGAGGTGCATATTTATAAACCCTGGCTTGAGCAGTAGTATTGTACACGTCATCGGCACTATTATTAGTTGCCAACTTTTGTGTAGAACATGAAGCGAACAGTAAAGCTGTTGCTGCAAGTGCTGTGGTGAAAAATTGATTAACTCTCATCATATTAGGTTTTAATTTGTGTGCTAATTAAATTGTGACTATAAATTTATAGCTTTGTAGCCAGCAATACAAGATTTTTAACACAAAAAACGTTCCAAATAAGTTATGAGTAAAGGTATTACGAGTAAAAGTGAAGATTATTCCCAGTGGTATAACGAAATTGTTATAAAGGCAGACCTAGCTGAACATTCGTCAGTTAAAGGATGTATGGTAATTAAGCCGTACGGATACTCTATCTGGGAAAAAATTCAGGCGGTTTTAGACCATAAATTTAAAGAAACAGGCCACAGCAATGCATACTTTCCTTTGTTCATTCCGAAATCTTATTTTTCTAAAGAAGCAGCTCACGTAGATGGCTTTGCAACTGAGTGTGCGGTGGTTACTCACTATCGTTTAAAGAACGACGGTAACGGAAATATCATTGTGGATGAAGATGCTAAATTGGAAGAAGAATTAATCGTTCGCCCAACATCAGAAACTATCATTTGGAATACCTACCGAGGGTGGATACAATCTTACCGCGATCTGCCTTTATTGATAAACCAATGGGCTAACGTAGTACGTTGGGAAATGAGAACCCGTTTGTTTCTACGTACCACAGAGTTTTTGTGGCAGGAAGGTCATACCGCACACGCTACTTCAGAAGAGGCTATTGAGGAAACGGAGAAAATGCTAGATGTTTATGCAGATTTCGCAGAAAACTGGATGGGCGTGCCTGTAGTAAAAGGTAGAAAAACAGAAACCGAACGTTTTGCGGGCGCTTTGGATACTTATTGTATCGAAGCTTTAATGCAAGATGGTAAAGCGTTGCAGGCAGGTACTTCACACTTTTTAGGTCAGAACTTTGCGAAAGCATTCGATGTTAAATTTACCAGTAAAGAAGGTAAACAAGAGCACGTTTGGGCAAGTTCATGGGGAGTTTCTACCCGTTTAATGGGTGCTTTAATTATGGCACATAGTGATGATAGTGGTTTGGTTTTGCCTCCAAAATTGGCTCCAATCCAAGTAGTTATTGTTCCTATCCATAAAGGTGATGAAGAATTAAAGAAAATCTCAACTTTCGTAGACGAACTAATTCCAAGGTTAAAAGGTTTCGGTATCTCTGTGAAATATGATGATAGAGATAGTCAACGCCCAGGGTTTAAATTTGCAGAATATGAGTTAAAAGGCGTGCCTGTTCGTTTGGCCATTGGCGCTAGAGATATGGAGAATGGTACAGTAGAATTAGCTCGTAGAGATACTAAGGAGAAATTTACAGTGCCACAAGAAGGCTTGGCTGAACATATTTTTCAGTTATTGGCTCAGATACAACAAAATATCTACGATAAGGCATTGAATTTTAGGAACGAACATATCACAGAAGCGAATTCTTACGAAGAGTTTAAAGCGTTGTTAGACGGTAAAACAGGTTTTATTTCTGCGCACTGGGATGGTACTGCTGAAACAGAAAAACGCATTAAAGAAGAAACAAAAGCCACAATTAGATGTATTCCTTTAGATAATAAATTGGAAGATGGCGTTTGTATCTTAACAGGAAGGCCTTCTACACAAAGGGTATTGTTTGCAAGAGCTTACTAATAGATTTGAGTATTGAGATGTGAGATTTGAGACTTTTAATAGTCATTAATTCTCACATCTTTTTACTTCATATCTCATATCTCAAAACATGGAAAAAGAAGTAAACAACTATCAACTTATTTTAGCTAAACTAGAAAACAGAGCTTCCTTAAAGCAAGAAATCTATAGAAATACTGTTGACGTATTTGCTGTAGCAAAAAAGTCTTTATCTAAGTTGGCCTCACGTTTACATCAGGATTATACTCAAAAAGATCCATCTGTAGAGGTCGCTTACAAGGATACGCATCAATTTGAAGCAGAACTTAAGTTCTCTGGAGATATGTTGCTGTTGTCTATGCATAGTAACGTTTTTAATTTCGAAGAAGGACACCGTATTTATTCATCGAGTTACGTCAAATCTAATCCTAGCTTAAGCTATTCCGGCGTTATCTATATTCATAATTTTTTGGCTGATTCTATTAAGTATAATCGTTTATCTGATGAAGGAACATTAGTAGCTCGTATTTTGGTTAATAAAGAAAAACGTTTCATTGTAGAAGGGGAAGGTCAATTAGGATTTTTGTACGAAGCTTTTAGCGAGCATGAAATTAACGAGGAAGTACTGACACATATTTTTGAGTTGGCCATTTTAGATTGCATAGATACAGATTTGCAGCTACCTCCTTATGCTTCAGTTAAGGATATCACTTTGCATCAAAAGCAAACAACTTTGGCTGCAAGCGGTTATCCAACCGGAAAACGTTTAGGTTATTTGTTTAAATCAGAAGTACAACAGAATAATAATTCATAAAATCTCACTGCATCGTCATTTCGACGAAGAATGAGGAGAAATCGACTGGGTTTTACATTCCAACTCCTTATTTTTACGCAAACGAGAGTATAATTAATAACTAGCCATGTAGTTTAAATCTATATTTCTATGTGGTTATTAAATCATTCGAAATGAAACCGATCCCGATTTATAGGGAGAGCTCTCATCAACATTAGAAAACAAATCATGAAACAGATGAAATTTGCAACTAAAGCCATACACGCAGGTCAAGAGCCAGATCCAACAACTGGAGCCATCATGACCCCAATTTACCAGACGTCTACTTATTGGCAAGCTTCTCCGGGCGACCACAAAGGCTACGAATATTCTAGAGGAACTAACCCAACTCGTAAAGCGCTGGAAGATTGTTTAGCTGCATTAGAAAATTGTAAGTTCGGTTTAGCTTTTAGTAGTGGGATGGGCGCTACAGATTGTTTGTTGAGGTTATTAAAGCCTGGCGACGAAGTCATTACTGGCAATGATTTGTATGGTGGTTCATATCGTATCTTCACTAAAATATATCAAAACTACGGCATCAAATTTCATTTCTTAGATTTATCGAAGCCGGAAAATATTACGCCGTACATCAATGAGAAAACTAAATTGGTTTGGATAGAAACACCAACAAATCCAACAATGCGTATTATAGATATTGAAGGTGTGGCTAAAATTACTAAAGCCAATAACATTCTTTTAACGGTTGATAATACTTTTGCATCGCCATATTTACAAAACCCAATTGATTTAGGGGCAGATGTGGTAATGCATTCGGTTACTAAATATATCGGTGGTCACTCTGATGTAGTGATGGGCGCTTTGTTAACAAATGATGAAAAGCTTTACAAAGATTTGTTCTTCGTGTATAATGCTTGTGGCGCAACTCCAGGTCCTCAAGATGCTTTCTTGGTGTTAAGAGGAATTAAAACTTTACATCTGCGTATGAAAGCGCATTGTGAAAACGGAGAAAAAGTAGCTCATTTCTTGAGAAACCATTCAAAAATTGATAAGATTTATTGGCCAGGTTTCGAAGATCATCCTAACCACGATGTGGCGAAAAAGCAAATGCGAGGTTTCGGTGGAATGGTTTCCGTGACATTAAAAGATGCAGATTTACAAGAGACTTTCCGTATTGCTTCACGTTTTAAAGTTTTCTCTTTGGCTGAGTCTTTAGGAGGCGTAGAGAGCTTGGTAAATCATCCAGTAAGCATGACACATGGTTCTATACCAAAAGAAGAGCGTGAAAAAGTTGGCGTAACCGATAATCTATTACGTTTCAGCGTTGGCGTAGAGGATATTGACGATTTGCTGGCGGATTTGGAACAAGCATTGGCCTAGGTTAATCTTTTAACTGTTTAACTGGTTAATTGCAAGTTTCGGTTAACCAAATCAACGATTTTTACAATTAGCCAAATATGCAAATTACAGATATTAAAGACTTTCTCGATGCAAAAGTGGCCCAGTACAATCAGCCTAATTTCATCACGAACGATCCTATTAGTATTCCTCATCAGTATAGTTTAAAACAAGACATTGAAATTGCTGCATTTTTTGCAGCAATTTTAGCTTGGGGTCAACGTAAAACCATCATTAATAAATGCAATGAACTGTTAGCAAGGATGGATAACCAGCCTTATCAGTTTATGCTATATCATTCTGATAACGATTTGAAAGGCTTGTTGGGTTTTAAGCATCGTACTTTTAACGACACAGATTTACTGTATTTCGTAGCTTTCTTTAAGCAGCACTACCAGCAATCTAATTCTTTAGAAACTGCTTTTATACCGCAGGCTTTAACCTACCGGACAGACTATTTGAGCGTAGAAGAAATAGTTTCAGGCTACGAATTAACTTCTTCCACTTGCTATACCTCAGACTTAGTTATTGCAGATTTTACCATTGAAAAAGCATTAAATCATTTCCGTTCTTATTTTTTTAGTCTGCCCGATTTTCCTCGTAGAACGATTAAGCATATCTCGTCGCCAACGCAAAAATCTACCTGTAAACGGCTAAACATGTTTCTGCGTTGGATGGTAAGAAAAGACTATTGTGAGGTAGATTTTGGGATTTGGAATACCATTCGTCCGGCTGATTTGGTTTGTCCCTGTGATGTTCATGTAGATAGAGTGGCTCGTCATTTTGGGTTAATAGAGCGAAAGCAAACCGATTGGCTCACCGCTGTAGAACTTACTGCTCATTTAAAAGAGTTTGATGCCGAAGACCCGGTTAAATATGATTTTGCTTTGTTTGGTTTAGGCGTTGAGGGAGAATTTTAGTTGGTTTGTTGTTTGGTTTTTTAATTTTTCTAGATAACTCTGCAACGTATAACTTATTACGTAAAACTTATAACTTTAATTCATGATAAATTTTAAAGCCGAGATAGAAAGGTTTGATAGCAACGGTGAGAAAACTGGCTGGAGTTACGTTTTTGTGCCCGAAGCTATTGCACAACAAATAAAGTCAGACGATAGGCGAGGAATGCGTGTGCGTGGTCAGATAGATAACCTTCAAATCAGTGGAAAGAGTTTGATACCGATGGGTGGTGGCGATTTCATCTTGCCACTTGATGGTAAAATCCGTAGGCAGCTAAGAAAAGAAGCAGGTAATCCAGTTGCTTTATCTCTAGAACACGATGTAGATTTTAAGATTGAAATGCCCGAAGATTTGGAGGTTTGTTTGGCTCAGGAAGATGGATTTTTGGAACATTTTTTATCGTATACCAAAGCGCATCAGAACTATTTTATTGTTTGGCTAAATACTGCAAAGACAGAAGCTACCAGAACAAAACGGTTAATTATGATTGTAGAAGCAATGGCAAAAAAGCAAGATTTTGGATTGATGTTGAGGAGTAATAAGAGGGAGAAATAGTCAGTTGACAGGTATCAGTGGTCAGTTTAATTAGATGATTTGATAATTAGCTAATACCATGATTTGTTGCCAGTTAAAAGATCGATATTGTGAAACAACTAAAAAAACTATCTTTTGTAGTTCCTAAACCAACTACTAATTTTCATTTGAATTACCCCTAAAAATGCTTCCCTAAAAATACGAGTGCTCATTTTTGAAGTTCCTTCGGTTCTGTCGGTAAATATAATTGGCACTTCAACTACGTTAAAACCGTATTTAATGGCTGTAAATTTCATCTCAATCTGGAAAGCATAACCCACAAACTTTATTTTCTCCATCGGGATGGTTTCCAATACTTTTCTGGTATAACATTTAAATCCGGCGGTAGCGTCCTGAATGTTAATACCAGTAATGATACGAACATACATCGAAGCAAAGTAAGACATCAAAACTCTACCCATTGGCCAGTTAACTACATTTACGCCTTTCACATAACGAGAACCAATAGATAAGTCAGCACCGTTTACACAGGCTTCTCTTAACTTAATCAAGTCGTCCGGATTGTGCGAAAAATCGGCATCCATCTCAAAAATGTACTCATACTCTTTAGCTAAAGCCCACTTAAAGCCATGGATATAGGCAGTACCTAAACCTAGCTTTCCCTTTCTTTCTTCTATATGAAGTGCAGGAAATTCCTCTTGCAAACCCTTCACAATTTGGGCGGTACCATCGGGAGAGCCATCATCAATAATCAAGATTTCGAAATGATAAGGCAGCGAGAAAACCTTGCGAATAATCTTTTCGATGTTCTCTTTCTCGTTATAGGTTGGAATGATGACTAAGCTGTCGGACAATTAATTTTAGATTTTAGATGTACGATTTACAATTTTGTTCTGCGAAAGTAATGAATTTAAGCTGATGTTTATACGTAGCTGCTCCGTTAAATTGTGTTAAACTATCTGATATCTCCCATCCATCTTTTTAGCAACGGAACTAAAAGAAAAGTGAATATACCAACACCAGCAGAAAAGATTGAAATCTGTAACAATACATTGGAATAATAAGGCAAGGATAAAACTGGATTATTTGCTGCAATCACATCTTTCGGTATACTCATTAAAGCACCAATTTTGCCTGCTAAAAATTCGCCAATGGCAGTAAAAAAGAAGAAAATGCCCATCATTAAACCCACGATATTCACTGGAGACAGCTTCGTAATCATGGATAAACCAACAGGAGAAATGCACATTTCACCGCAAATGATAAAGAAATATCCGCCAGCAAAAGCCAATAAAGGAATTAAGCCATGACCTAAACTAGCTTGGCAAGCTAAATAAAAGGTAAAGAAACCAAGTGCAACGAATATAAATGAGAAAGCAAACTTTGCTGGTGTAGAAGGTTCTATGCCTCGTTTATTTAACCAAGGCCACAAAGCCGCAAATACGAAGCTTAGTATTATTACCCATCCTGGAGGGAGAAAATTATTAACTGCCAAGGCAGGAAGCTCAACACCAAATACATGCATGTCCACGTTTCGCATGGCGAACAAATTTAAAGAACCTGCATTTTGCTCATAAAAAGCCCAAAATAACGTAGAAACTACTACTAATATTAATGCTGATAACAATTTGAATTTTGCCTCTCTCTCTAATTTAGAAGATAAATACAGAATGTAAAGCACTGAGATTACTGCCAACACTAACATGATGCTGTCCAATGCCTCGTAGTAATTAAATAAGGTGACGATAACTGGTAACGCTACAAAAGTGAGTAGGTAAATTGTCCATTCAACAGAAATTAAACCTGCTATTTTTTTATGTAAATCGTCGCTAAGCGGTAGTCCTTTTTCTTTTAAAGATGATTTTCCGATGATGAAAACCACTAAGCCTAAAATCATGAAGATACCTGCCAAACCAAAACCATAATGCCAGTTGATTTTTTGGCCAACATAGCCACAAAGTAAGCCGCCCAATGCTGCACCAATATTAATCCCCATATAAAACAGAGAGAAGCCGCTATCTTTTCGTGGATCGTTGTTATCATATAACGTACCTACCAAGCTCGACACATTGGGCTTAAAGAAACCGTTACCACAAATGATGAAAGCCATGCCATAAAAGAAACTCCAATCTTGCGGAATAGCCAACACCACATGTCCAATGGCCATCATTACGCCGCCAAAAATAATTGCTCTCCGATAACCCAGAAACTTATCTGCTAACATACCACCAAACATTGGCATGGTGTAAACCAAGGCAGAATATGCTCCCAAAATCGCATAGCCTTTTGGTTCGTCGAACTTTAGTTGTGTAACCATGTATGCTAAAAGCAAGGCCTTCATTCCGTAGAACGAAAAACGCTCCCACATTTCTGTAAAGAATAGGAGGTAGAGCTGTTTTGGGTGTTTTGTAGTTTGTATTTGGTTCATTAGTTCAATTATTCATTTGTCGTTAGCTCAATAGCAATGCTTGTAAGCTTTTAATTTTTGACTTTTTTAACTTCTACGGTGCTAAACGCTCAATCTTCCAGCTTCCGTTTACAAAAGTGTATTTTATTCTGTCGTGTAAACGGCTAGAACGCCCTTGCCAAAACTCAATAACGGTAGGTTTAACTATGTAACCGCCCCAATGTGCTGGTTTTTGAATTGCCTTTCCTTGGTATTGCTTTGTCAATTCATCAACTTTGTTTTCCAAAACTTCACGGTTAGCAATAACTTGACTTTGTGGCGAAGCAATAGCGCCTATTTGACTACCTACAGGACGAGAATTGAAATAAGCTTCTGAAGTTTCTTTGTCCAGTTTCTCAATTTTACCTTCAATACGTACCTGGCGCTCTAACTCTCCCCAAAAAAATACTAAACAACCTAATGGGTTTTTCTTAATCTCTTTACCTTTTTGGCTAAGGTAATTGGTGTAAAAACTAAAACCATCCTTATCGAAGCCCTTTAAAAGTACAATTCTGGCATTCGGCCGTCCAGATTTATCTGCCGTAGCCAAAGTCATCACATTAGGTTCAAAAATTTCTGCTTTTACAGCATCCGAAAACCATTTTTCGAACTGCTCAATTGGATTTTTAACAATATCTTTTTCACTTAATTCGGCAGCTTTATAGTCTTGCCTTAAG
>Ga0256901_1001173_pt1 | contig 13446 bp, 15 predicted proteins | sample MC6MC0689MT_FD_190200 | JGI IMG/M metagenome (GOLD analysis project Ga0256901, IMG submission 190200) | Metatranscriptome of enriched soil aggregate microbial communities from Iowa State University, Ames, United States - MC6-MC0689-MT... | ecosystem: Environmental > Terrestrial > Soil >... | reverse complement strand
TGTAAAAGGGAGTTTTATTATTGGAGTTGGAATGACGGGTCTCACACTTCGGTGCATGAGGATAAGCAGGAAAACTTCTGCGAACACCCACTTTGAGGAGTGGTGGTTTAAAACTTTCTATAAGACATACGGCATACGCGGCTTTTACTTTTGAACTTAGAGCCACAAGGCTTTTGAGCGAATCACCCTTCATTATTGGAGGGTGATTTTTTTTATATAATTTTCTAACGTGTGCAAATCGTGTGCAAAAATTTTAAAATATCATGTTCTAAAAAATGATATTTATTGATATTGCACATAAAAAAAGTAGACAAAATCTTAATTGGATTTTGTCTACTTACATTTAAGTTGATTCAAGCTTATAAAAATTTCAACTTTTAAAATTCAGCTTAAATCTCACTAAATTTTTTCCCTTCATTTATAGGCAATACTTCATCATATGAGTCATTGATTTTTTTTACATAGAAGTTTTCTTTGAGGTCAATGGCCCCTTTATGCGACAATCTTGAAATCAAGGAACTATCTTGATATGGATTAGATTGCCAATTTCTAGATAACGTTTTACATTCCTTGAAATTCATAATTACCCCTCCTACATTTCAATATCGCTCAGTAATTTTGTTAACTCATTAAAAGCTTCTGTCTTGCTAGTATATGTTTTATTATATTTATTAAACTTGGTTTTGTTTCCTGTTTCTTGATTTATTTTAAAGCCCGTACTATGGCATTGGTCTTCTTCTATCAACAAAGTAACATCATATCTCATTTTACCATTCACATGAGACCAAGTATATTTGTTTACCTCAACTTCTATATCCCAACTAATAAAATCCTCAATTTTCGAAATTTCATTAATTAAATCCAGCATACTTTGATATCTTTTTGCGGTATCCACCTCTAAAGATTTATTAATAATGCTTCTTAGTTTTTTAGGTATGTGTGGTAAATATTCTTTTCTATTTGGGAAAACTGCTTTACTGATAAAATCCTTTGGATCCTTACCCGAGTCAATCAAACTTTGATATTGACTGTGAAAGTTGTCATCACCGTTACATAATCTATATAAAGTTAAACCTACTTGGTATATATCATCTAACACAGTTCGTTCAGTAGTCTCGAAAGTCTGAGGAGATCTATGCCTCACATATTGACGTGTTTGAACTGCAAAACCACTATAATCAAGATACTTAGCTAATCCAAAATCTGTAATAACTCCACGATCTGAATCATTTAACATAATGTTAGTTGGTTTTATATCTAAATGGAGCAATCCTTTTATATGTATAAAGAGTAGACCATTCAAAAAATCCAATGAATACTCTATTATTTTTTGAACATTTAGAAGCTTGTCCCCTGAAACACTAGCTAAAGAGCCTTTCGAGTAAAACGGCATTGTGATACTTATATATTCATTAGATTCCCCAGCATAACGTATAGGCATAACATTAGGATGATTACATTCATTTAACATTTGTGCTTCTATAAAGAAATCACTTATACTTTGTCCTATCAAAGATTTTTTAGATATCTTTTTTAAGACCATAAATTCTTCAAGCTGTCGGTCTCGAACTAAATAAACCTCTGAGTTTAAACCCTCATCAGCACCGATTTGCTTAATAATCTCCACGTTAACATTAACTTCTATCACGTTACGATTCAGTGTCACTTTCATAATATATTACCATCCTTCATCAATGCTTGAACAACAAGGAAGCTTTCTCTATGTTCCTTACTGAATTTTTTCCAACCTTCTACGTGTTCGGGAGTATTCTCCCCTTGGATATACTCTTGTATTTCACCTAAAGATACACCATTTCTTTTCGCCATGTTTCGCAAACGGAAAATTGAATATTTTTCAATTGAACTATTCGCAAAAAATTCCTGAATTACCCCTTCTATATAAATTCGTTCTGTCTTCGCACTAGCAATAGACTCACATAATCTTAATCCAGCTACCGTAACTCCCTGTTCGGTAATTATTGATTGTAAAACAGTACGAATATAAGATAGTTGCCTTGGTGTCTCCAATTTTTGAGGAACAATTATTACATCGTTATAATATTTACCTTCAATTGCAATTGTGTAAAAAATTTTCTTATGCGTAACCCTAATACCAATATAGTTATTCATCTAAAGCTCCTAACACATTTTATTAACATCATATTACCATAAAAGAGGTAAAATAATACCAATTTTTGTTTATAAACACTCTTTCACGGTGACATTATTTTGTTTTTTAATTAAAATGCTTCGCTATAATCTCTAAAGGCTCAACATGCAAAGTACAGTAAGGCCGAGAAGGGCTGCTAGAGAATTTTACATCTATTGTATTATAGTTTTTACTAAAGAATTCAAGGATTTCTTTCTTAATATCTTCTTTACATTCTCCATTACAACCAAACTCTGAGCACTTTGGTAAAGTAAGTGGCTTTTTATCTACACCCTTAATTTGTAAAAGGCGTTTCTTTTCATGTTCATTATTAAAAGGAAAGCCCTTCTCGATGATAGCTGTATCTTCCCAATTGTAATAAAAAGATTCAATTAAATATTTATAAAGGGTATCTGGTTTTGTTCTTTTTCCAGGAGGCTTTATTTTATACTGTTCGCAAATTTCCTTCGCAAAATCCTTTTGAACTTCAGTTACTTCATTAATTGATTTTTCTACATTTGAGCTTTCAACCTTTTTTTCTATTTTAGCCTTCTTTTTGATTACTGGTTTCTCCCATAATACCTCCTTAACAATAATTTCTTCTCTTTTGTATGGTTGATACCGAGCTTCAGCTCCGTGCTTAAACTTCTCAGCAATAAATGTTTCGATTTCTTCGAAAGAGCGGGTTATTTTATACCCTTGATTATTCAAGTCTGCACGAACTTTACTACCATAGTCCTTTGTAAAAATACGTGGATCTAGTATCGTAAATACTCCGAAATCAGTTATGTCGCGAATTAGTCTACCTGCAGCTTGATTTAATTTATTTATCATGTGTGGAAATAAAATCATATCAAAAAAATCATCTTCATATCCTTGACCAATTAGCTCTAAAAACGGATCATCTGGTACAGGGAACGGTAACTTTGTTAATACAACAGAAACTAATGATTTCCCAGGAACTGAAAATCCAGAGAAGAAACTGCCTGAACCCAATAATACACTCGTCTCATCCTCTTTAAACTGTTTTGTTAATTTTTCTACACCACTTCTATCTTGAATATATAAATTAATTTTCTTCTCTTTTAGAAATGCTGAGAGGTTCTTTGAAATATTGTTCATATGTTCCTTTGCAGTTGTAAGGACAAGACTTCGACCACCCGTTAATGAAATTAGTTCTTGAATTTCTTTAACACTTGTCCCTAGATAGTTCGAGTTGATAGGATGAACGATTTTTTCAGGAACATACACAATAGCTTGATTTTGATAATCAAAAGGAGTATCGAGTTTTTTTATTATTATTTCATTTTTTCTTACTCTCCATTGACTAATTAAAGAGTCGAAATCTCCATTCGTTGTTAATGTACCTGACATAACTATAATTTTGTTAGTTCTCGTAAGAAAATCGATACAATCTCTAAAATCAGAAGGGAATGATTCAGAAATCATGCAAAATTTCTTTTCTTCATAATTAATCCACTTTACATATTTATTATCGAGAATATTCTTAAGTAAATAGGAAAGTTTTTCAAGATCACTACCACTATCATCATTGAAATATCTCTTCATTTGCTTTGTTGATTCTTCTTCCACCAACGAATCATCAACTAATACATTTAATTCTTTTAAAATGTTATTTAGGTCTTCTGTTATTCGGTAACGACCTTGTAATGAACCTTCAATTAACCTTGATTGGTCATTGATAATTCTTTCCATAGAAGCGAGAAGTTGTTCATATCTTTTCGTGTGCTTATTCGCGATAGACCATTTTAGGCCTTTTAATTTAGATAATGTAAAGGATTGCTCAAGTTGATTTAAGAAGTTTTCTAAGAAGTGATGCGCTTCATCAATAATAATTATTCCAGCATTAACGGGAACAATTGGGGGTTGTTTTAATTCAGATCTCATATTTAGAACTGACCTTACTAACTGATCATGGTTAGTGATTATTAAATCATTCCATTTCGACAGAAAATTAATCCGATGATTATTTGAAGGGCAAGTCATGGAAAAATCACACCACTCACAATCTTTCTTTGATGCCTTTAATTCTACTTTAGCCCATTTATGTTCAGATATGTCTTGCATAAAACTGTCTTCCAATTCATTTCTTTGTCCAGTCTCAGCTTTACTAAAGAATTTTGTAAATACGTCTCTTTCCTTTGGTGCAAACTGTTTTTTTCTAAAATTAAACTCTTTATGGCAATAATAGTGAGCTTTTCCCTTTGCCATAATTGGCCGTTTTACTAAAGATAATTTTTTAAGTAAAGGGACTTCACTATTCATGAGTTGCCCCTGAAGATTTATTGTTGCAGTTGCATAAACCACTCGGCTATTATCCCCTTTATTTGCTTCAATCATGGACGGAATAAGAGCGCCAAGAGACTTCCCTGTACCCACAGGAGCCTCAATGAACATCATTCTCTTTGATTCTTTATTATCTAAAAAAGCTGCTATATCCATAGCCATTTGAACCTGTGATGTTCGTATTATTTCAGTATTATAGTTTTCAGGTATTTTATTTTCAAATATATTAAATATTTTTTCAGCTTTAGATTCCAAGCCCATCCTCCTTTAACAAAAACAGGTGTTCTTATGAATTTTATTATACCATAAGACTACGAATCTAAATATTTAGGAATTAATCACTTGATATTTATAGTTGGAATTAAAAAGAGGTCTACTCAAAAATGAGCAAACCCTATATGCTGATTTTTCAGATATCCTATTTCGGTTTGTCGGAAATATCCGATAAACCTAATTAATCTTACACAGGGGGTGGACGAAATTTCGCCCCCCCCTTTTTTTATTTATTAAAACTTCATTACGTGAGAGCGATTGAGCTCTCGTACAATTTAGTAATACACCTCTCGATTGCTCTCACTCCTGATTAATCAGGCGCCAAACTATCAAGGCTTACAAGTACCCCTCAAAGTGAGGGGGTACTCCATTAGGTAGATACCCATTACTTTTAACTACTGTATGGCTTGTCAGTGGTTCACCCTTTAATTCGTATAATCACATGGTTACTGTTTTCGCTTAATTCTGTTGGTACGGGCTCATTATTAGTTAATACAATAACATTCACCTGTTCATCTTTACGCTCAATTACTTCTATCTCAATTGATTTCACTTTACGGCTCAAGGTTATGCCCCCTTTGGCACTATGATGATGGCATGTAACTGTTTATTCCGTTTCATGCGTTCACCTCGGTTGTTGTATGCTGCATGTCCATGGTAAACAGCCACCTGAAAAGTATTGATTCCTCTAATGGCTTCCATAAGCTCTTCCAGGCTATCAAGACGTTTTTCAATGTTACTCATCTCCAAACACCTCAATGCCCTTTTCGCTCAAGTACGCCATGAACTTTTCAGCTTTTTCAATACGCTTCTCGAGTTCGCAGTCACGTAGGTTCATCTGCATAAGGCTAGCAAGGTAACCAAGAACACGTGCCTTTTCAATTTCGTCTTTAGGTGCCTTTGTTTCAACTCTGCGTAGATTATTAATCGTTTCAGTTAACAGCTGGCGCACATGGGTTTGTGTAGTTAATCGCTTATTCTTTATTTCTACTGCTTCAGTCATCTATATCACTTCCTGTCATCTAATCGTTTTTTCCATTTAAAGATTTGACCAATATGAATCACCTTATCGGCTGCTTTAGCGCTATCTTGAAAATATGCTGTTAAGTGCGTGAAATACTTCCTTAATTTTGTTTCAGTGGAAGGCTCTCGCCTCTCTAACATCATCTGTTCAATACGAGCTATACGCTTCTCGAGGTTGCTAATCCACCCCACCCCCTACATAGAAATGCTTATATACCATAGGTTGAGCGCTATTTTACAGTTACATTTTTTAGCGCTCAACCTATCATTTCATTACTTTACGTTGTGTACCAATCAGTACGCCCGTTTTATTTACTTATTGTTTTTAAACGCTTCTTGAACCTTTTCCCAGTTGTTATTGATTTCCTCAGGTGAAAGAGTCTTTAAATATTCTTGGTCGCTCCATTTATCAGCTTCCATTTGCTCAAAATCCCCTTGTTTGTGCGCATTTACCTTTTCGACAACCTCTTTTAGTAAATACGTTTGATATTTTTCTGTAGTCATGTTTTTGATATCCATGTTTTATTCCTCCTAATTTTTAATAAGTTAAGTAATTATCTTTTAAATGCTTTGGATCTACAAAAATGCTTTTGCTGCCCCTTTGAACAAAACGGGGTAAATTATAGCGTCCATTTTTCATGCCTTTACGGTCCATATAGTTGGCAATGTCACCTCTTAACTCGCTTATATCTTTAATGGCCTGGACATATTCGTGGAATTTTTCCATGTAAGCGTCTTTAGCTGCTCTTAGTCCATTTTCTAAAGCTAGAAAATCACCTTCACGATGCGCACTCAAAAACTCGCTGAAACCTCGAATGATTTCGTGCTCCTGGTATAGAGTTTTATTTTGTATTGAATTAATGATCTTAAATTCTTCACTTACCTCTGCCATATCTTTCTCCAGCGTCAGGATCTTAGTATCTAATTTTTTTAAGTCGCCATCTGTGGCTTGTCCCAAAATTTTAGCTTCCAACGTTTCGGCTCTTAAACCTTTGATTTGCTCCAATTCATCTAGTAGTGATTGGTATTTTGCATCTGCTTTTACTTTAAGGTCCTCTTTTTTCTTTGAGTCCTCCAACATTTCGTTAAGCATTGTGAAAGATTGTTTTAACTGCTCATAATTTTTTGCCATGCTTTCCATCCCCTTTTTAATAGTCAATGTTATTGCGTTTTTTGATTCTGTTAATGAAAGTAGCTAAATCCTGTATCTCGTTGCGTATAGCTTCATATGAAGGATTTTTGCAACATAATTTACTAAACTCTCGTTCTAGTACGTGCAATTGTCGCTCAAAAGGTTTAATAACTACGGATTTTCGCTTCATTACCAATCACCTTCTCGTATGCGCCTGATTGATTTCTTAATAGCTTTGTAGTCTTGGCACTATCTAACGAGATATGCACTTTATGACCTTCTAACGTTTTAATTGTCTTTCGCATAGTAAATCCCCCTTTCCCTTAAATCCCTTCGTTTTGCTGAAGATATTCGTTCTCCATTTGTTTCAAGCTCTCAAGTAGGCCAGGGCTGTCCCTAATTGCTTTGACGGCAGCATTATATTTTTCTATTAAAAAATCACGTTCAATTTGCAATATTGAAGCTTGTAATTTTTTATTTCGTTTAATACTATGTTGTGCTTTACGGTGCCTCCATTTTGCCCCTTGCATTCGCAATACTTCATAAGTATTAGCGTTTGATTCTAGGTCATTAGTGTCCATGGTAGTGAACAGCATTCGGCCGCATGGTGCTACTCTTAAACCGTTAACGCTACTGTAATATTTGCCCCTGATACCTATTGAAAATTTGTGCGTTTCGCCACAATCACAATCAGCTAACAGTTCGTATTTCTCGCCCTGTTTTCTGATTTTCACATCAACGTAAAGGGGTTTAATAGAAGCCACTGTTTTCATGTAAAATCTCGCTCTCCTTCATTAGTTAGGTACTAACCTTTTATGTTTTGGTACGATGGGACAGTTAGGACAGTACATTTCCAACTTTCTATATATAGTGTGTAAAGAGGAATATATAGGCGTATTCCCCTTTAACCTCTTATATATAAATATTTAAGTTAATATTGTTCCACTAGTTCCTAATGGTCAGCACCTTGTGGCTCTAGGGTTTAAGAAAGGTACGATAAAAATTCCACATCGAGACAGTGATTTTTCCGTTCCATTTCCCACCGTTCCACTAAAATCACACAAGGCATGTATCCGGTCAATCAACATGGACGTTCAAAAGCTCGTTGTCTTCCGTATGCTTTCATAGATTTTTTAGCGCCCCCATGTTCCCATCCCAACTGTTTAATGATATTAGCAAACGCCCGCATCTCACCTGTTGTGTATTTAGCCTTCATATCGAGTTGAAGACCTTCTGCAACAACTTCTATAACCGATATCCGTATAGGTAGTGTTAGCTCTGACAGATCATTAAAGTTGAAAGGAGATACAAAGTCGTCTCTTTGATTCAGTGAATACCATTCGTAACGTTCTTCTCTTGTCCAATTCAAAAATTCGTCAGGTGCAGCTTTAATGTGTTTGATCCAGGCTAAACGTTTATCACGTTCCCACTTGTCGAAATCAAGGGGAGTCGGTTTATTAAGGTACTCCGCAACAACCGAAGCTCGTATGTCCGATTGCATATGCTCCCCCTGTTTGTCTTCCGCTAGAGCCTTTAACTTATCACTCATATAGACGGACTTCCCTTTTACATAGAAGCGCTCTTTCACCTCAGCCCACACCTGTTGCACTTCTTCTTTTGAAAGATCACTGGGGTGCCTCTTACGCTTTTTAGCATCACATTCAACAGGGAGAAATCGTCGGTTCCCGGTGCCATCTGTTAAAAATTCAACCTCATTTGTCGTACCTATGAAAGCACAACTACGTTTTATAGAAACTGCCTTTCTCGCATAGGCTGGACGAAATGTATCCTCTTGAGCAGATAGAAAACGTTTCACGTCCTCAACTTCTGACTTCCGCATAGCTGCAAGCTCACCAAGTTCTATGATCCATTTCCCTTGTAACGTCTCAGCACCTTTCTTAGCCTCGAAAGATTCCTGCGAATCGCTAAACCAATCCTCTTGCCCAGCTAAACGAGAAGCGAATAACGATTTCCCAAGCCCTTGGCTACCCACAAGCGTCAAACATTCATCGAACTTAACACCAGGACTAAATATGCGAGCAATAGCCCCAGTTAACCAGTGAATTGTAGCAAGCCTTGTGTATTCCGTATCGTCAGCACCCATGAAGTCAATCAGAAGCGTTTCAGCGCGTTCTACACCATCCCAGGACTTACTATTTACAAATTCCTGTACCGGATGAAACTGACGGTCCTGGATTGCCTTATCAACGATTTTCACAGCCTTGGAGAATTGAATATTCATATCAAACAGTTTCTCAATCTCAAGGAGCATTCTGTCAGTGTCTGAATCTTCCCATTGAGTTGTTTCACCATGCGCTAACTGTTCATGTCTACGCCAAGGAACATTTGCTACTCGAATATCTTTCTTAGCGAAAATATCGTATTTAAATGTGTGACCGAACAGCCCATTAATAATAGTTTCAAGGTTTGAAGATGTAGGTTCAATTTTTCCATTTTTATTGCATTTCACATCTGAAAGAACTTTATCCAAATTAGACATTTCATTTTCTGTTTCGTTACCTAATATGTCTTCAAAATCCTCTAGAGCTGATTGTAGGGAGGATTTTTTTAGTTCTGTGCGGATCTCTTCTAGCGCTTCAGCTTCTTTTTTATCTGAAGGTTTAGCTTCCAATAACCAATCCGAAAAAGCTTTAGAACTAGGTAACTTGTGAATTGGTGTGTTCAATTTTGCAGTAGCATCTAAATGTCCAAATTTATGGACCCTCACCAAGTCATAACTGTTTAGAGATTTTTCGTTACTCGCTGGATCAGTGGAATGATTAGATGTACAAAACAATCCATCATCGTAAACCACTAACCCACCTGAAGTAGAACCTTGCGTGTACGTGTATCTTTCATCATGCGCTGTTGGTTCATAGATATCAGGAAGAAATGTTTCAATAGCTTTGTGAATGTCGTATTGGCGATTAAAAGCACCTACAAGACCTTCTATTTCATGAGGGTGACCCTTCTTGCTACTTAACTTCTCTACGTTGTCACCTATATGTTTTGGCCAAGTGCTACGATCGGTCCAATCTGTATATTCAGCCAATACCTTATCTGCATCGAGTGCATACCCTTTTTGTTCTAATGCTATGAATTCTCCATCTTTAGAAACAGACGGATAAAACATCATCTGATTGACAAGGAAACTTACTTTGTCAAAATCATTAATATCAATGTTGTTAGCCACTTTCCTCGATATAGCTTCATACTCCTCTGGCTGCACACTTCTGTTCAGTGGTATGAATACCCGCACCCTCGCACTATCTTTCGTGTGAGAATGAGTTGTATGCAGTACCATACTCACGTCCGGATACATGAAGGTTAAATTCTCCCAAAAATCCACCACGCTTTCTTTCAGTTTGTCTGCATCTAAGGTAACAATCGAACGATTGATAATGTCTGTAGCCTTTTTGTTACCATTGATAGATTCTCCAGCTACCATGCCACCCTGGTGCTTTATTTCGTTCTGTCTAGTTTTGGACATCTTATGGTACTCAGTTACGCTTTCGCTCGTAATAACGGCATCCTGTAGCTTTTTAGCGAGCTGTTCCCAAGGGACTTTTTTTACCACGCCACTATCAAAGCGCCCCTTCTTAAATTCTGTTATAATAAGATTATTAAGCATTGTTATCACATCTTTTCTCTGGTTGAATTTGCTTGAGAATATTTCATTTTGATACCCTTTATTGGGTATTTTTTTGTACTCAGTTATGCAGTTTGATTGTCCAATACATATAGTAAAGCGCTAGCTTCTGCTGATATGCGCCCTAGCTCACGAAAAACATAAGCAGCATTATGTGAGTGATCGAATGTGAATTGGTACTGCATCTTGGTTAAACGTTGTATATCCTCACCATCCAGTTCACTTTCATATAGTTCATTAATAGCCTCAATCGCCTTAAACATTGGTGCGGAATCTATTAATAGCGCTTGTAATTCCACTGCTACGTTTTCAAATTCTGCTGTTACACTTTCCATTGGTATCTTTTCACTTTGAATAACTGTGTTCATTATAAGAACCCTCCTATGAATATTATTTTTCCTGTGCTGACACATCTCACAAAGAGATTTCCACGCTACTTACATGTTTTGAAAGCTACGGTTCAACCAATTTGCTGTATTTGTTTAACTTCACCTCTTGTCCAAGCCTCCACTACTTCACGGTTGAATAAAACCCTACCGCGAGCCTTAAAATGAGGGATTTCGTTTTTGCGTGCCATAGTGTAAATCGTAGCTGTCGAAACCCCTAGCATGTCTGCTGTTTCTTGAACTGTTAATGTAATTTTCGTCATAGTGATCTACCTCCCTTACTAATTCATAAATTACGAAATTCAAACCCCTTAGTTTCAAAAGAAACGTTTTTACCAAATTCGTAATCTATTGAAACCATATTAACCTTATACGTTTCAAAAGTAAAGAAAAAGAAACGTTTATTTGTGAAATAAACCAAAAACGTTGCAAAAGAAACGAATTAAAGTGATAATAAATATAATAATTATCTAAATGAGGTGTTATTTTGAAGGAGAGAATTTTTGGTGAATTTTTAAAAGGATTAAGAGAAGAACTCGGCTCGAGCATTACTGATATTGCTATGGAATCTGGACTTTCACGACCATATCTATCATTAGTGGAATCAGGTTCAAGAAATCCTACGCCTAAAACATTAAGGAAATTAGCCGGAGCATTGCCGAATACAGACCTGGCAACTTTATTTGAAGTAGCTGGATATATAGAACTTGCAGAAAACGAAAGAATAAGAAGTGTCTATGAAGATTTTGGAGAAAACTATAATCTTGCGCAATTACAGAAAAGTACGAAAGCTTTAGAGGAAATAATAGACATTCATTTATTTCTAGAACAAAAAAGCAATTTATTTAAAACACAAAATTTCCAACCCTACTACAAAAGTCATCCACTTACGGAACAAGATCGCAAACGAATACTAACGATGCTGGAAGTGTTATTTCCTGAATACCAAAATGAGGAGGAATAAACCAAAATGGCTAATATCAAGAAGTACGAAAACGATGATAATAAGTACAGATTCTTTGTTAGTCTAGGAAAAGATGCACAAGGCAATTACAAACGAGCAACAAAGGTTTTTTATGTAGAAGGCAAATTCACACCTAAGCAAAAAGAGGAATACGTACTCAATGAGTACATGAAGTTTAAAAAGGAAGTCCTATCAGGTGAATACATTGCACCTTCCAATATGATATTTTTAGACTTTGCAAAGGAGTGGGAAAACAAATTCGCTCTTTCCGAACTTTCGCAAACAGCTATTAGTAACCATCGTTTGAAACTGAAAAATCATATTTTACCTGTGATTGGCCACATGCACATGGATAAAATAAACCAACTCATGCTGCTGAACTTAATGCAGAACCTTACACGAAAAGATGGTAATAAAGGAGAGCTTACTTACCATTCAAAGCAAGATATATACCGTACGCTTCAAAGCGTTTTTAAATATGCTACTGAATGGAAAGTAATCGAAAAGAACCCGATGGACGGCATTAAGAAGCCGAAACCACCTAAAGATGCAGTAAAGGAAAAGTTACAAGTCTATAGTGAGGATGAAATAGCTCAACTATTACAGCTAGTGCAAAGCGAGCCTCCACACTGGCGACTACTATTCACATTAGCTGTTACTGCTGGATTACGTAGAGGAGAATTGCTAGGACTCGAGTGGAAGCATGTAGACTTTGACAATCAACAAATACTAATTGAGCAGACCATTGTATTAACGGGAAGCGGCCCTTTAATAAAAGGTACAAAATCTGATTCATCAGAGCGTGTTGTTTCCTTACCTGGGGGCATGATGAAGGAATTGAAAGAGTATCACCTTCAATGGAGAAAAGATAAAATGCGTTTAGCTGACAGATGGACAGAGAATGAAAGAGAATGGATTTTCTGTAATGAACATGGACAGCACCTCTACCCTTCTTCCCCTTCCAACTGGTGGAGTAAATTTGTGAAGAAGCATGAGTTTCGATATATTCGACTGCATGATCTACGCCACACATCAGCAAGTCTTTTAATCGCTCAAGGTGTGCATGCAAAAATCATTTCCGAGCGTTTAGGACATTCAGACATTTCAATCACAATGAACACTTATGGACATGCATTAAAATCTGCAGATCGTGCAGCAGCTGATAAGTTTGAAATGCTGTTTTCGAAAAGTAATTCAAACTAGCATGTGCTAACGTGTGCAAATCGTGTGCAAAAATTCATTTAAAACAATTTTAAAATATTATATGCGAACAAAAACAGAACAGTAAAAACATTGATATATCAACATTCATCACAATTCATTCAATTACAACCAAGTGCTGTCACCACATTTGAGGAGTGGTGGTTTAAAACTTTCTATAATAACTACGGCATACGCGGCTTTTTACATTACATTACCTATACAGCACCTTAACCAACGTGGTTGAGGTGCTTTTTTATGCTAAAACAATTTTAATACCAAATCTCCCCCAAGTTTCTTCATTAATTGTTACATTCTAAAATAATAAGTGCCTTTTGTATTTTTAACTTGAAAATTCACCCT
>Ga0256901_1001171_pt1 | contig 13456 bp, 11 predicted proteins | sample MC6MC0689MT_FD_190200 | JGI IMG/M metagenome (GOLD analysis project Ga0256901, IMG submission 190200) | Metatranscriptome of enriched soil aggregate microbial communities from Iowa State University, Ames, United States - MC6-MC0689-MT... | ecosystem: Environmental > Terrestrial > Soil >... | reverse complement strand
ACGGTCTTTTCGTTGATCCCATAGCGCCGCGCGAGTTCCGCGACCGGAGCTTTCGATCGCTGTAGCTCTGCTCTGATGACGTGCGTGGTCTTGGCGCTGCCGTGAAGAAATTGGACCATAATGTCTTCCTCTGTGTGACGGACAATAATACACCATCACACTCTGGGACTAAACACGTAGTGCATCAATGGCTGCTCAGGCTGACATTTTTCTTTTCCTTGACGCGCCGACGGCGAAAACTTCAATAGATGCACTGAGGGGCAGCTTCCAAAGTGAGCTCGTCGATAAAGATCTGACTGAACGGTTTGTAACAGAACGCCCTCGTCTGACACTCTCTTGCAACGACAAACAAACTCAGGTTCTTAGTTTGTATATACCCGGCGACCTAAACCCTTGGCCGACTTTCAAAGGCAGTCTGCCAACCGAAGGCGAAGTCAAAACCGTAAATGGGTTTTCGCCCTACAAAGGTTATCTCTTAGCGGCATCGCTTGGGTCAGGGCTTGATATTACGATGGGCGTCGGAGACAGAGCCGCAGGCATCGGGCGCGCATGGTATGAGGGTATGCCAATCACTTTGACCATTCCATCTGGAAGTGATCTGCCGGATATAAACCTCACCCTCTTTGGCGCAGATCTGACAAGGCACTTTACGACTGAGCTTGCATCAGCGATCAAAGTCTGTGAAATTTTCTCAAATTCCTGAGAATGACTTTCGCACCGGTCTAACAAATAATCTGGCTGGCCACACAGCGACACGCATCAAATTAAACCGTCTTGTTGGCAGCCAGCCACTTTTCAAGAGCTGCAATCATTTCCGGTCGGAGACGCGTCTTTTGCCTAAGCGCCATCCCTAGAGATGCATCCAACCGGATAAAACCCATCTCATCCATGACGTTTCCAAGTTTGAGACGTCGCTTTGACATTATGTCTTTAACGCGGGCTATTGCATCGGGAACAAGCTTGCGGTCATGTGCGATAGGAATTGATGAAGATGAAGGAGTTACTGGTAGCTTGGTCTTAATATCGGCATGTAGCCAGCTGAGAAACTCGCGCTGTTCATCTCGGCTAGCTTTACCCCAAGCGTTCTTCATCTCATGCAGACGTGTGCGCTTCGTCTTAAGTCCCGCAGCCAACAATGCCTCAGTGACGGTTGAGTATTTACCAGCCTTGAGATCAGCGAAGATCGTTGGATGATCCCGCTTCAAGCGCTCTTCATAATAATCATTGTCGCGAACCGTCTTCTTTGACATTCTAATATTTGGACCTTGGTGTTCAGTAACAGCTCAATAAGGCTCGCTGGCGCGTTTGGCATGCCCGATGCTGTTGTGCAACGCCAAAATGCGAAGTCCCTTGCGCCGTTCGAACGTGCTTGCTTGACCCATAAAGCTCTCAAATACAGAAACATGGCATCAAGCCTTGGGCAAAGCTTATGCTGAGCAAAAGTTGCGCTGGAAACATGTTCGAATGCAGTTTAATACCGCCACAGACGACGCATGCAAAGGGTAGTTCGTGGAGCAGATCAACAGTATCGAAAAGCGGCTCTGGGGTTCGGCAGATACGCTACGAGCAAATTCAAATTTCGCCAGCAATGAATATTTTATGCCTGTTATGGGCCTCATTTTCTTGCGCCATGCTTATTCCAGGTTTCTAAAGGTTCGGGACGAAATTATCCCGACGCTCCCTAGTCGTGGCGGCGTAGTTCGAAAACTGACGAAGGAAGACTTTTCTCGTCGTGGATCTATCTATCTAAGGTCTGAGGCTCAGTTCGAGACGCTGGTTGGTCTGCCCGAAGGTGAGAGTGCCACAGCAGCCCTGATCGCCGCTATGGAAAGCATTGAGGCCGACTATGAGACGCTGAAAGGCCTTCTTCCTAAGCAGGAATATGCGGAGCTTGATGATGATGTGCTGCGTCAGGTGCTGCGCATATTCAATGATCCTGCGCTTCAAAAAGCGGATGGCGATGTCTTCGGTCGTATCTACGAATACTTCCTCACTCAGTTTGCCGATCAGAAGGCTCATGACAATGGTGAATTCTTCACCCCTGTCAGCATTGTTGAAACCATCGTTAATGTCATAGAGCCGACGCGTGGCAAAGTCATTGATCCGGCCTGCGGCTCAGGCGGCATGTTCGTCCAGTCGGCGCATTTTGTTGAGGCGATGAAAGCCAATCCCAATGAGCAACTGACATTCTATGGGATGGAAAAGAACCCAACTACCATTAGGCTGGCGAAGATGAACCTCGCCGTCCATGGGTTGGATGGAGATATCCAGAAAGCAATCAGCTATTATGAAGACCCGCATCAGGACGACGGGCCATTCGATTATGTGATGGCGAATCCACCTTTCAACGTCGATGAAATTGACGCCGAGAAGATGAAGGATGATAAACGCCTCTCCTTCGGTCTGCCCGGCGTCAACAAGGGCGGCAAGGTATCGAACGGCAACTATATTTGGATGTCGTTTTTCCATTCCTATCTGTCATCTCGGGGGCGAGCAGGCATAGTTATGTCTTCTCAGGCCTCTTCCGCAGGCGGCAAAGAGGCGGAGGTTCGTCAGGCACTGGTGAAAACGGGCGATGTAGACATCATGATCGCCATCCGAGGTAATTTTTTCTATACTCGCACAGTGCCTTGCGAGCTTTGGTTCTTCGATAAGGCTAAACCCGAACATCTGCGCGACAAAGTGTTGATGATCGATGCACGTCATGTATTCCGCAAGGTGACGCGTAAAGTATATGACTTCTCACCAGAGCAGATGCAAAACCTCACTGCGATCACCTGGCTGTATCGCGGCCAGTCTGACCGTTTCACAGCTTTAGTGCAGGATTATCTGGAAACGGCGCGGGCAGAGGCCACAGCGGCAGATTTCACAGAACTACTCGGCGCTGTGGATGACGCTGTGGCATTTTTTACTCGCCATCTCGGTGAAGAGGTGCCTACGGATGCGGCCAAGCGCTTGCGAGTTGGTTGCGACGCCTTCGTCAGCGCTGCGGCAAATCTGATTACGGCTCAGGCTGAGATTACTGCGTTGAATGATCGGCTCGCAGTGATGCAGCCGGTTGGCGATAAAGCGAAAGCGCTGATCAAGGAAATCGATGCGCTGACAAAGGTGCTGCAAAAAGCGCAAGAGGCGCTGATTGCCAAAGGCGAACAGCAGATTTCAGAGCAAACCAGTGAAGCGGCTACTAAACGCGTAACAGCGGAGATGCGCAAAATTGCATCCGAGGGCAAGAAACTGCTGGCAGCAATGCTCGACTCCCGCGTTGCCTTGACTGGCGATCCTTCAGCGCAACTGACCGTGACGGGCAGTCTGAAGCGCTTCCGTTATTTTGAGACCCAGGCCCATTGGCTGTTGTCGCGCTTTCCTGAAGGCGTGCTTTGCGATGTGCCAGGGCTAGTCAAGCTGGTCGATCAAAATGACTTGTCCGAGCACGGCTACAGCCTCACGCCTGGACGCTATGTCGGCGTGGCACCCGAGGTTGAGGACGACGAGTTCGATTTCGAAGAGACACTTCGCGAAATTCATCTTGAACTTGACAGCCTCAATACCGAAGCGGTTGAGCTAGCTGAGACCTTAGCAAAGAATTTTGAAGAGTTGTTTGTATGACTTGGAGAGAGATCTCAATAGAAGCGCTCTGCACAATGGTTACGAGTGGTGGCACGCCAAACCGTTCGAGAAGTGAATATTGGGAGAACGGAACTATTCCGTGGTTGAAGACAGGTGAGTTGAATGACGGCATCGTTTACAGCGCAGAAGAGAAGATAACTACCGACGGCCTAAAGAACTCTTCTGCCAAAATATTCCCTGTTAATACTGTGCTTATGGCAATGTATGGGGATGGAAAGACTATTACGACACTTTCGATATTGGGCAATGAGTGCGCGAGCAATCAAGCGTGCGCTGCAATGATTGCAGACCCTGAGATCTGTGATTATCGTTTTCTTTTCTATGCTTTGAAGCAATATCGCCGAAGGTTGCTTTCGCTTGTCGTCGCTGGCGCTCAAAGAAACCTCAGTCTCGGTATCATTAAAAGGTTTTCGTTGTCGGTTCCCGACCTGCACACCCAAAAGCGTATTGCATCGATCCTCTCGGCCTATGACGACCTGATCGAGAACAACCGGCGTAGGATTGCATTGCTGGAACAGGCGGCGCGGCTGCTTTATCGCGAATGGTTTGTCCACTTCCGCTTCCCCGGCCATGAGACGGCAAAGATCGTCGATGGTCTGCCGGAGGGGTGGTGCTATGCACCTGTGCGGGATTTAGGTCGTGTGATTACAGGAAAAACACCGTCAAAAAAGATCGCTACGAACTTTAATGGAAGTATACCGTTCATTAAAACCCCAGACATGCATGGCAATATCTTCGTGTTGAGTAGCCAAGAGACCTTAACAGAGCAGGGTGCTAAATCACAGCCTACGAAAACTATTCCGGCCGGATCAATTCTTGTTTCATGCATCGGCACTGTAGGAGTAGTTGCGATAACCTCGTCTTATGCACAGTTCAATCAGCAGATTAATGCAGTTGTCCCAAATGAGGATATTTCACAAATATACTGCTATTTTACCTTATCTGCCCTTAAACGTAGATTAAAAGCGATTGGAGGTGGAGCTACTATGAGTAATGTTAATAAGAACAAATTTGAAAGCTTATCCGTCTGTAAGCCTCCAAGAAATATCCAAAGATCGTTTCAGTTAGCAACAGAACATCAATTCGAACTAATTCACAAACTCTCAAGGCAAAATGCACAGCTCACTCGCGCCCGCGATCTTCTGCTTCCTCGGCTGATGGATGGACGTATTCCCGTTTAGAGGTTAGTGATTGCCTATGAATGACTTCACCGAAGATCAACTTGTCCAGAAGACTATGGCAGATTATCTCGCAGCCGAACATGGCTGGCGTGTTGTTATGGCCTGGAGCAGGGAGAGCTTCGGTGCCGAGGGGACATTGGGCAGAAAGTCCGACAAAGATGTGGTGCTGACGCGCTATTTGTCTGAAGCATTGCTTCGTCTAAATCCGGGCTTGCCGGACGAAGCTTATGTTCAGGCACTGCGCGAGATCACCGAGATTTTCGGCTCACAATCGCTGCTGCATATCAATCAAGATAAATATACTCTGATCCGCGATGGCGTTAGGGTGAAGTTCCGCCAGAATGGTGAGCAGCGCACAGAGCGACTGCGAGTGTTCGATTTCGACAATGCGGATAACAATGACTTCCTCGCTGTGCGCGAACTTTGGGTGCGCGGTTACGCCCACCGGCGTCGTGCCGATATCGTAGGGTTTGTCAACGGTCTTCCATTGATGTTCTGTGAGCTCAAGCGTCCCGACAAAGATTTAAAACGCGCCTATGCAGAGAATCTGTCCGATTATAAGGATGCCGTCCCGCATCTTTTTCATTTCAATGCATTCGTCATCCTCGGCAATGGTAACCTGGCCAAACTGGGCTCTATCAGCGCAGATTACGAACATTTCTCTGATTGGCTAAAATTAGACGAATCCGAACGCCGCGATGAGATGCTGCCCATGGAAGCGCTTCTACGCGTGATCTGTGACAAACGGCGTTTCATGGATCTTTTTGAGAATTTCATCTTGTTTGCCGATACTGCGAATGGTCCGGTGAAAATTCTTGCGAAGAACCATCAATTCCTCGGCGTTAACCGTGCGGTTGAGGCGGTTGCTTGTAGGCAAGCTCTGGATGGTAAACTTGGCGTGTTCTGGCACACGCAGGGGTCGGGAAAATCCTTCTCTATGGTGTTTTTCACCCAGAAGGTGCATCGCAAGCTGGGCGGTGATTACACTTTCCTAGTGCTGACCGACCGGACTGACCTAGACAACCAAATCTACAAGACTTTTGCCAGCGTAGGGCTAGCCAACAACGACAAAGATCCCTGTCGTGCCGGATCAGCGCAAGAATTGCGCGACTTGCTTGGCCAGCAGAAGAAGGTGATCTTCGGGATGATCCAGAAGTTCACTGATGATCAGGCCAAGGCTGGCGTTTACTCCGAACGTGACAATATCATAGTGGTGACGGATGAGGCGCATCGGTCGCAATATGGCACGTTGGCGCTGAACATGCGCAAAGCGCTTCCCAATGCGGCTTTCATTGGCTTCACTGGCACACCGCTCTTTTCCAACGACCAGATCACCGAACAGGTTTTTGGTGCATACCTTTCGACCTATGATTTCCAGGATGCTATCGAGGATGGCGCTACACTGCCACTTTATTACGATGCGCGCGGTGATAAGCTGCAACTAGCTAGTGACGATCTGAACGAGAAGCTCGCCGAGGCTATTGCCGATGCAGAGATTGCTGACCCGGATGTGGCGGCAAAACTCTCGGATGATTTGAAGCGCGAATATCATGTGGTCACTGCGGAACCTCGTCTTCGCCACATTGCCCGAGATTTTGCCTGGCACTTTTCCTCAAACTGGGAAAGTGGCAAGGCGATGTTCGTCGCCATCGATAAGATAACTGCCGTGCGGATGTATAATTTCATTTCGGACGCTTGGCAGACGCGGATCGTGGAGCTGGAAAAAGAGCTGGCACATATTTCTGACGATCAGGAGCGTTTGATCCGTAGTCAGCAGATAGCATGGATGCGAAAGACCGAGATGGCTGTTGTCGTCAGCGACGAGCAGAACGAGATCAAGAAGTTCAAGAACTGGGGCCTCAACATCATATCGCACCGCAAGCGGATGAAAGATGGCTTTGTCGTAAAAGATATCGTCGGTGGTCGCGAACTCGAAAAACGCCTGGATGTAGAGACAGCGTTTAAGCGTGAAGACCACCCGTTCCGCATCGTGATCGTTTGCGCGATGTGGCTGACCGGATTTGACGTGCCATCTCTTTCTACACTCTACCTCGACAAACCGCTTCAAGCGCATACATTGATGCAAGCTATTGCCAGAGCAAACCGCGTGAAAGAAGGCAAGAATAATGGCTTAATCGTCGATTATTGCGGTATTCTCAAAAACCTGCGTAAGGCGCTGGCTACGTTTGCCGGACATACAGGTGACAAAGGGCCGCTTGACGAGGGAGGTGGCGAGCCCGTTGTCGATCCGCTCAATCCGCAAGAAGCGCTTCTTGGTGAGCTCGCAGAATCTATCGCTATTGTTCGCGAAGGCTTACGAACTGTTGGCTTCGAACTGGCGCGACTGCATGCAGCAACGGGTTTCGACAAGCTCAAGGCATTGAACGAAGCTAAGGAGCTTATCAATGCGAACGACGAAACACGCAAGCGGTTTGAGATATCTGCGCGCTCCGTTTTTCGAAAATATAAATCGTGCCTGACCTTCTTGTATGTAGAGCGACACAAGCCAGATGTTCAGGCTATCAATTATATTTACAGCTCACTGCAAGAAGATAAGCTGGCCGCGGACACATCCGAGATAATTCAAAAGCTGAATACCATAGTTGGGGAGGCCATCAATATACGTCCGGATACAGCTGACAACAAGATTTTTGACATTTCCAAAGTCAACTTCGAATTGCTTCGCCGCGAATTTGCGAAGAGCGAACGAAAGGCCAGCGATGTCCAAGATCTGCGCACGGTGCTTGAAAGGCGGCTTGCATTAATGTTGGCGGCAAATCCCACTCTTCAAGATTTCCAAGTTCGTTTTGACCAGATCATCCGCGATTACAACAAGGAAAAAGACAAGAATACGATTGAGGCTACCTTCGAGGCGCTAATGATTATTGCCGCGAACCTTGAAGAAGAGGCGCAAAGTCATGTGGCTCTGGGACTAACACAGGAGCAGAAGCCGATTTTTGACCTGCTCATGCGGGAAGACCTTTCAAAGGAAGAGATCAAACAGATCAAGGCCGTTTCTGTAGAAGTGCTGAAAGCCATTCAACTGCGCATGATGGAGGTGCAGGATCTTTTTGAAAAGCAGAGCACCCGTGATGACTTGCGACAGCAGATTTATGACCTGCTCTATGACGATAAAACCGGGCTGCCAGTGTCAAAATACGACGAGACAGATTTGGATGAGAAAACGGACGTTCTTTTCCAGCATTTTATGCATAGCTATAGACCAGGCATGAATGCTGGACTTTCGCTTGTAAATTGATGTTTAGGCACGGGCGCAGTTGCGCCACATAAAGCCACTTCGTTAATCCGAGACAACCATTCAGATTTTCCTCACACCCCAAAACTCACTTTGAAATGCCAACCATTATAAGAGCTTAATGAGCTGATTTGGCCAATGCACCCGCACTCGAAATGCGGCGTGGGGGTAACTCCACCGTGGGTTCGAATCCCACCCTCTCCGCCATTTTTTGCATTGAAATCGATACTCTAAAGAGAGCCTAGCCTATTCTTGCAACTTTCGCTGCACAGCACAGTGTTTTTTTCCAATCAAAAGCCACGCTTATGTCTCGGCCTTTTAATTACGTCTCTTGTCAAGCAGGTGCTAAATCCTTTCCGGTTTCCCTTGCCTTTTGTGAGGTCATGCTGAAGCGCGACTTCTGCAGTTTGCAGTTTACGCATAACAATGTCTGTTTGCGAAGAGTTTTTGCCGAAAGAATTCTGCAGGTGTTTTGTAACCCAAACATTCACGTGGCGTATTATTGAGGCGATGACAGATGAATGTGAGCTGATCAATATGCGCGCAGGTGCGTTCCATGACGGTTTTCTTGCACTGGATAACTCATTGTTATCATTTGCAAGTCGCACTTCAAACAAGAACCCACCAATTTAACGGTGGCATTGCCCGCCGTGGCTGCAGTCACGGCTTGAAAGCGCAAAGCAGTTCAAGCAACCCGGCTTTCAATGCAGCGACATCATCGTCTTTCGCCCGCAATGCTATCTCGTTCATCGCACCGTTCAGCAGCACGGCCAGTGTTGTGGGGCCCGCCGAAAACCGGATGGCACCTTCGCTAATCGCCTCCTCCACGCCCACCCTCAGAAGATCAAAGGAAAGTTCGCGGTCAAGCATCTCCCATCGCTCTCGTCCGAGCACACCTGGTGCATCAACAACGAGGATACGATGGTTCTCGGGTCGGACCATAAAGTCGATCCAAGCGATCGAGCCCTTCTCCAGTGCCTCGACAGAATTGACCACATCCGTGGTTGCAATCTGGATGGCCTCTGCCGCCCTGGCGGCGAGACCGCGGCACACAGCTTCAAACAAATCGGTCTTGTCGCGATAGTGATGATAAAGCGCGCCGCGTGTTACTCCCGCCCCGGCTATGATCGCATCCGTACTGGTTTGAGCATAGCCGTCACGGGCGAATAATGTCCGGGCGGCCGTAATCAGGCGCTCTTTTGTCTGGATCGTACGCAGCTCATTTTTGGTCATAGCCGACCCTCCGGATCGTATTGACAGACAGTCTGTTTGTTTATAGGCTTCATAAAACATACAGTTAATCTGTTTGTTTTGATCTGGCAAGGAGGCACGTCATGCGATTTTCCGACCGCTACCCGATAATCGTTACCACCAGAAAAGACGAAGCCCGCGATTTCTGGCTGAAGTATCTGCAGTTTGATGTAACTTTCGATAGCCAGTGGTTCTGCCTGCTTGCTGCAGAGAACGGCAGTGCTTCGATCGCTTTCATGACACCAGATCATCCTTCCTCACCGCCCGGTCCCGAAACCTTCGCCGGAACTGGTCTGTGCTTCGAGATGGAGGTTGCTGACGCTAAGGCGGCGCACGACGAACTGACAGGAAGGGGATTACCCGTTACCTACCCCCTCACTGAAGAACCGTTCGGCCAGCGCCGTTTTGGATTTAAAGACCCCTCGGGCCTGTGGATCGATGTTGTCGAGCAGATCGAGCCAAAAATCGGCTTCTGGGACAAATACATGGTGTGAACGTTGCGCCACCACACGACTTCTGTACTGTTCCGCCCGCCTTACGTGATGACTTTGCATCCCTCCGGGAACAGTTATACGGTTCGACCGGATATGAACGACCCTTCATGCCTGACCAAAAGGAACAGTCGATAGCCTTCTGAAGCGTGAAAACAAGGAAACGTTGACGAAGGTCCATACCTGTCACGTTGTTGCCGCAGTTGCACGTCGTGGGCGGCTGTGTCCTTACGGCGAGGGAAAAGATGGGAACGCATCCGCTTACTGACGAGAATGGAACCATTGCCCGCGTCACGATCGCAGACGTGCCTAAAATGTAAAAGGCTGGGATTTTAATGAAAACTACCGGCTGTTGACTGACCCGGTCGGTGGTATAAAGGTCTTACAACGTCTCTGATCATTTGAGGAAATCGATGGATAGACAAGAGGTTGCATATTTAGCCGATGCAGGAGGTTTTCGACTAAACAGTGTTCTCATCTCTTCCAAATCCGTAGCAGTGAAAACTACCGTTCTTTTTATTCATGGGGCCAGCACCAGCCTTCTCGACCCGCTCTACACATTTCGCGACATGCAACCCGATGAGCTCCGGATGCTTTTTGTGGATCGTCCTGGACATGGTCAGTCCGACGCCGGGCCACCAGAAAACATTCTGCCCGATGCACAGGCTGACGCAATAGCCAAACTCATGACAATGTGCGGGATAAAAAACGCAACAGTTATTGGCCACTCTTACGGGGGCGCAGTGGCGGCCGCCCTCGCAGTTCGCCATCCTGAACGCGTCGCCGGATTGATTTTCCTCTCACCGGCCGTCTACCCCTGGGTCGGTGGTATCGCATGGTATAATAATCTGGCGCAGCTCCCCTACATCGGGGCATGGTTCAGTCTCTTCGTCGCTCCAACGCTCGGCTTGCTAAGCCTGCGAACGGCAATGAAATCCGTCTTTACGCCGAATAAATATCCAAAAGACTACACATCCCGGACAAAGGCATGGCAGGCATTGCGGCCCCGGGCCTTCCGACACAATGCACGGGAACTCGGTGCCCTGTGTTCCTGGGCTCAAAGCGCTTGCAGGAACTACAAAAGTATCGTTGCGCCAGCGATTATCGTCACCGGCGACGCCGATGACATCGTATCGCCCGACGTCCATGCAAAGCAACTGGCGAGGGACGTTCAACAATCCGAACTCATTGTCATAAAGGGAATGGGGCACAAATCCGACTACGTCGCACGAGATCTCGTGGTTGCTGCCATTGAAAAGCTTGCCGGGTGCGATGTGGACTTAAGCATTATCGCACGGCGCATTGAGCATCAGTTATCTGAGGACAAAAAGGACTGGAAGAGGGCCGATGTAAAACCGGCCCCGTTCGCTCAGTTTACGAAGCCGGAAGAATAGCTATATCGCGCATATTGCTATCGAGTTTTTCGATAGTTCCGACCTTCGTAGCAGCGCCTGTTTCAAGATTCACGGTGTAGATCGTGTTGTCACCAACCAGATAGGCCGTGTTCCTGCCTTCAGCCAGGCCATGAATGTCAAAGGCATAGGTTTCAGGGCTTTCACTTATTTCCAGCTTGCCGATCGTCTTCAGGGTACCGTCATTTGGCCTGGTTTGCTGAACGAGTGTCTTGTTGCCCGCATCGATATTGAACATGGCAGTTTTCTCGGGCTTACCGATTGAATTCGTATAAGCGGCAGCAGCAATTTTACCTTCAGAACCTTCCCCGGCATCGCCCGTCTCAAAAGCAAGCTTGCCATCAACAGTCACTTCACCCGTATCGGGATGAACACGATGATTGGTCGTACCAGTCATGAAACGAAGCCGGTCGGCCATTGGGTTGAAATCGACCACAATCGCCTGCCCTTCTGTAAGTGGCAGCATCCTGTTCATCTTAGCGACTTCGGTCACAGCGCCGCTCTCAGGATTAATTGCGACGATCCGATGATCCTCGGTAACGCCGATCACAGTTTTGTCGGCAGGCCGAAAATCAATGCCAAGCAGCTTTTCAACGCCCTCTATATCCATCGTCTTTGTGACCCTGGCATCGTCTGTGTCAAACATTATAAGCGTCTTGTCGCCGACAAGGCCAATGGCCGGTGCAGCCATACCGTGAATAATCGATACCCCAAGAATTGCAGATGTAGCCAGTGCCAGCTGAATGATACGCATCATTGTTCTCCCTTTTTCGCGGTTTGAAGCAGCCGTTCACCTCGTGGATTTCAGCGCCTCTAATTCTCAGACACGCGAGACTTGTGGTCTGGATGCAGCGAGAAAAAATAAACCGCCAACGCATCTCTTTGTCTGTTTCATGTGTACAGGCATTGAGGTTAAGTTAGCTGTCGCATGAGGAGATACGTGGAATGGGCGGGCAGACGGACGAACTGGCAAGTGCTATTGCCGCCTGTGTGCGACGTGATCGTTCGGGGCTGCGCGCGATATTTGATCAGGAAGCAGGCCGATTGCTGGCAGTAGCGCAGCGCATTCTTCGGCGTCGTGAGCTTGCAGAAGAAGTTTTACAGGAAGCACTCATTCGGATCTGGACGCATGCCCATCAATATGCACCGGACCAGGGCTCTGCCAGGGGATGGATATACGCGATTGTGCGCAATCGGGCATTGAATGCATTGCGCGATGGCAAACGCGAACAGACGGTGGAAAATGTCGACAGCCTGATCGAAGCCGAGCATTCAAATGAAATTCTGAACGCCTGGCATCAGCTTGATCAGAAAAGCCAGTTGCGTGATTGTCTTCAGGCTCTCGACAAAGACAAGCGAAATGGAATTCTGATGGCTTATGTCGGCGGCTATACGCATGGTGAGATCGCCGGTCGCTTACAAATACCTTTGGGCACTGCCAAATCCTGGATACGACGAGGGTTGAGCGCATTGCGGGCGTGCATGGCATGATAAAATCATTCGATAATATTCCGGAACTTGCCGACGAATATGTGCTCGGCCTGCTTGATGCTGATGAGATGGCTCAGGTGGAAGGCGAAACTGTCAGCAACGAAACGCTGAGAAGAGCAATTGCCAGCAGCCGTGAACGCTTTTTGCCACTCGATAGCTCAATCACGCCAATGGTGGTGGATGAACGCGTCTGGCGCGCAGTTCAAAATCGACTCTCCGATGATCGCGCTGAATCGGCCGCATTCGTCAGTAGCGCCAATGATAACAGGCAGAGTGTCAATCGGTGGCGACTTGCAGCGCTGTCTGCTTCAGCGGCATCAATTCTTCTTGCTATTGGCCTGGGATGGTCGCTGACCAGAACTGTCGATCCAGTTGTAATCGCTGTTTTGATGGATGATACCGGAAGCATTCAGGCAATCGTTGAAGATTTTGGCAACGAAAATGCCCGCGTGCGACTGTTAAACAATGTCGAAATTCCGGCAGGCAAAACCATTCAGCTATGGACGCTTCCGTCTCAGGAGGTGGGACCGGTTTCACTTGGGTTACTTGAAGGTGCGCATTCAACGCAGTTGAAGGGACCGGACCTGCCTTTACCGCGCGGTGAGCAGCTTTATGAGCTTACTTTAGAACCAGCTGGCGGTTCGCCAGTCGGGCGTCCAACAGGGCCAATCCTATCGAAGGGCTACGCAAAAATTCCGCTGTAAATGCAATCCAGCTAATCACACCACGATTTTCGCTGAATAAGTT
>Ga0256901_1001170_pt1 | contig 13457 bp, 5 predicted proteins | sample MC6MC0689MT_FD_190200 | JGI IMG/M metagenome (GOLD analysis project Ga0256901, IMG submission 190200) | Metatranscriptome of enriched soil aggregate microbial communities from Iowa State University, Ames, United States - MC6-MC0689-MT... | ecosystem: Environmental > Terrestrial > Soil >... | reverse complement strand
TTTGTTGTTGTTGTTGTTGTTTGGAATTATCATCTTGATGAAGAACAACTTGAGTGAGGGAGCCAAGGATGTTGGAATTGTATAATAAACCACAACCTGTAAGTGTTTTGGACAATTCCCCATACAAATGAGGGACAACGCTAACAGATGGTAGGATATCGTAAGAGGGTGAGATTTTGTACCAAACTGAAGTTAAATATAATTTGGAGGGGCGGGCTGGGTCGCGATAAAAGTTCCATCTAACGTCACCGTCAAGGAAATAAAAAGAACAGTGGCTATATTTAGGTAAACGTGGGGATAATGTGGAATAATCACGCTTATCATCGTCTTTGGTGGGACCAAATGGTGGAACCAATTGCAAACTGTCTTCGTCTTGACCTTCAGGAGCATTTCCATCAATTGGAGGAGGTGGCGGTGGCATAGACTCATCATGATCAGTGAAATAAAACTGTTCTGTGCTTTCTTCTTCCGATTCGAATGCAGCAGGTTTATCAACAATAATATCATTAAATGGGACAAGTGAGTCGTAAATTTCACACGTAGGTGGGGCTGGAAGTGTCAACACAGCACTTTTTTCGTAATAAAGGACATCTTCAGCATTAGTGACCCCAGCTGGTTGAACAAAATATGGAGTTACCGCATCCAAATCATGAGCATGGAGAAGCAAACTTTGAGTTTCCAAACATTGTGGGAGATCAAGGGTAGCAACATCTGTTTTGGTATAATCAGTAAATGTAGTACAGCCGTTCCAATTGTGGTCATTTTGTTGGGTATTTTCATCATTGTAGATGTACGTAGGATTATCAATGTTATAAATTGAAGGCAACAAATGGAACTCACGTTCGTACGGGTAACATTTACGAATTTCATGAAATGGGGAATCCCGGGTAGTTGCAGAGGGATTATTGTTGTTATTTGTAGTTGGTTTGGCGACTGGGTCGACGTATTGGGAAGTAATGGTTCGAGTAACATCCTGAGGAACCAAATTGCTAAATAAATTTGTCCCATCCAATGGTTGATGTCGGACTGCAGATGATCCAATCGGCATTAAGTCAGTACTTAAGATAAATGGGCTCAAACGAGAATGGAGAATGGAATATTGATCAATTTCGATGGGGGAAGGTTGACCTTCAGCATCCAAACAATTTGCACAAACCCAAAGGCAAGAAGCGCCTTCAAAGTCATTAGAAACAAGAAGCGGTTTGGGGGCATTTTGGAGAGAATTAAGTTGTTGCATGGCTTGCTTGGACAAGGCTTGTGAAGTTGAGGTGTGCGATAAAGAATCATTAGCTTTGGCAGCACATCGAGCTTTGAAGTCTTGCTCATATTCTTGATACCTGTCGAGTGAATCTTTAGTAACCATACTGGAAAGGCCAAAGTGGGTGGCAACATAAGGATTAGCGTTCATAATATCGCTGATAACAGGAGTACCACTATCAGCAAATCCTTCCATAACATAAGTATCAACAATCAATTGAACCATACGACGTTGAGCAGTTTCAACCACAATTTCAATGTTCCAAGGCAATTGAAAAAGACGTTGGCGGAAGTAGTCATCATGTTGTTTGCGGATTGACATACGGGTAGACCATAGCTGAGGCTGATGCAACGTGTATTGGGACCAAATCGAGGTTTTTGGGTTGAGAAGAGGGAGCAAGGATGGTAAATTGCCTAAAAATGGGGAAAGATGTGGTTGGGTAACTTGAGGTGTTGGGTTAGGCTTACCATTGGGGTTAGTATTGTTGGTGGGATTAGTGGAGGCCGTGGTATTATTTGTGAGAGTGGTGGTTGGGTTTAGTGTTGTATCGGTGATACCTGAATCAGTACTGTCTTCAGCACTGATGTCAAGATGGGCACTTAAAGCTAACGAAAGAACATATTCACTGTTTTCAACGTATTCAATACAACCACGGTTATGCCAGACTTGAAGTTGTTCAACTAACCAACCATTGTCAATTAATTTCCTCGCTCCCTCTGGTTTTTCTAAAAACGAATAATATAAATTGTTTACGAATTGACCAAAATGGGTAAAATCTGGGGCACGCTTGAGGACTAAGTCCAAGCAAAGAGGGTCTAAATGACATGTTTCTTCTAATAAGGCCAATGCGTTCAGAGATACTTGAGGATCTGGAGAATGTGAAAGCGCAATACATAATTCAACTCCAATATATCGAAACTTTTCAATATTTTGTCTGGAGATCGTTCTTAACAATGACGCAATAGAACGACGTAAAAACGTACTCCCATGAAGGACCCAGTACTCCAACAACGAGGTAGAATGCAAAGTAGTGGTGGTAATATTGGTAAAATCGAGAGAGAAGAGCAAAAGGCGGGATAAATAATCATATTCAACACAGGCTCCAAATGGTGCGATAAGATCAAAAAAGCCATAACGAAGTAAAATGGTAAGACCATAGGGGATAGAAGATAAAATACCAAAAATCGTGACATATTCGCGACATAAACGATGAATAACATTATGATGTGAAAACGGACGGAAGCGAGGCCCGTAAAAATCGTCACCACCATGACCAATGTTGGGTCCAGAACCATTTTGATTGGATGAACTAACACTTTCTTTATTTTGAAGTAAGTGGCTGCTTTGATAACCTCCAGCTGGCGGTGGGGTACCATTTTGAAAACGAGAATCGTCCTCAAATGGAGATTTGAGCAATGAAACTCGTAAAACAGATTGTTCAGGATCATAACCGCCGGTGCGTTTTGTAGTTAAACGAGATTGATGCAATGAATCTTCTTTACCGGATAATTCATCCTTCTTTTTCTCACGGAGACCAGAAAAAAACGACGACAAACCCTTTTTGGGGGATTTAATTGAAGTAGTCGGGTTATCAAGTTTGGATTGTTCGGGTTGATTTTCAGTATTGGAAATAATTGTCCCACCAGGGCCAATAAAAAAGCCTTCTTTGGTTGTTTCAGAATAATTATAAAACCCTTGGTTGAGTTGATACATTGGGCTACCAATTTCTCCATCGACAAGCCCAAGTTCAACCATCATTTGGGAATCAAAATGGGCACGGGTGGCTGCAGCATGATTCGCGGCGATAATTGTCGGATCAGTATCCGCAGCTGCTAGGGATGGGACGGCTTGTTGGGGTTGTTGGCTACACACATGCGTTTGCATGGCTTGATGGGCTGGATGAATTTTAAGGCTGGCAGAGGATACTAATGATTCAGCGCGTTGAGCTTCCTCAGACAGGCAGTCAATAATTAAATCCATAAATTCAACAAAAAACTGATAATCACGACCTTCTGGGTACATCAAAATAACTCTGATTAATTGTGCAGCGACTTTGGCATGCAATGTCGCGTGGGGAACGGTTAAATACATTTCAGTAAAAAAGTGTTTATCTGGGCGAAGAAAACTAAGCAAGCGCTTGAAGAACTTTGTTTTTAACGCAGCGAGGAAATGAACACGAGATAGTACAACGGTTTCCAAAATTTGCAAAATGAGGTTGAAATCCCATTGGGTTTGGTCTTTAGTCGCAAGAACATTAGTTTGTTTTAGTAACATGGCGACTTGCGGATCAGTTTGCTGAGTTTGAGTTTGTAAGTATAAAGAGTGAAGTTCACGTGACTTGGCATGGGGACGACGAGTGCCTTTTAAAACTGCATTTGGCCCCACTTTGGAATCACCAGAAGCTGGAAATGATGTTGAAATATTTGTTTGGGACCCAGCGCCAGCTAAACTGATTGCAGCAGTGACACCATTCACACCTGCCAATGCGGGATTAATAAGTCCAGTCCCAACAATGGCTGGAATTTGCCCAAGTTGGGTGGGGAGGCCAACTTGCGGATTAAGACCAGGGGAAGATTGTCCAGTTGGCGTGGCAGGGATTACACTGCCTTGAGGTGGGGATTGAGAAGCAGCAGCAAGAGCAGTTGCGAGCCCAAGTGAGGGGGAATGACCAGGGTCAAAGGATCCATCAATGTGTTGATGATATAAAGCCTCTTCAGCTGAATAATATGATGAAATAATAGTAACCGGGGTCGGTAAAGTTTGTACAAAGCTATGGCGAGAAGAACCTTGGTCAGTGTCAAGAACTAAACGAGAAAGATCGATGCCGTGTTCGATAAAATCAGTTTTTGAAATACCATCAGTACTTTCACCGATCTGTTCAACACCACGGTTATTTGATGAAGATCTTTGTGTAGAAACAGCAGTTTGACGTTCATGTTGGGTTAAAAAAGTATCTTGGGTTGTCGCAAGAGATAAAAACCTGACGTTTTCTTGAAACAAATTGGCCAAAACTCGTAGTGATTGCATTCTAATGGATGCCTCAGATGACCTTTCAATATGAGATAGTGCCCATGATGTGTTTGAACTTTCAATAATGGATTTTAATGGGGATGTGGTTAAACTGTTAATGTATTGTGGAGTAGTGTGTGGGGAATGGAAATTGGTTGACAAAGCGTTCAAAGACGGGTCAGTTGGGGTGGGAATGGATGTTTGCCATAATTGATGAACGCTGGTTGTAACTTGATTTTGGCTTGGATTAAGTACAACGGCATTTTGTAACAAAGAAGGGAATGTTTGCAATTGAGTTGCAATTTGGGCAGGGAACAGTCCACAAGAAAGGCGTACAATTTCAGTCAGTAATTTCAATGCAGGTTTTGCCAAATCATCATTTTCACACAATGTTAACATAGCTAAATGTTCTAATAGTCCACAACGGATACAAACAGTTAGGACTAAAACCATATAAGTATGAAGAAGAGAAACGTGGCGGATAGAAACAGTACTTGATTGATCTTGAACAATTTGTGAGCGTAATTGGAAGAAGTTGGTAACAATTGGTGGGACTCTTTTGGGCAAATAGTTCTCATCATCAGCATCAGAATAAGAATTATTTGATGGCGTAAGAGGTGGTGGTGGTGGTGGTGGGGCATCGTATTCAGCTAATAAATCATTATCAAGTGTATTATGAAGTTGTTCAAACGCAACTTGAGGATCATAGACAATTTGTTGATTAAATTTGGCAATGTGTAAATTATTATTACGATCATCATCACTTTCACCATCATCATCATCATCGTCATCATCATCATCATTATAATAATCATCATCATAATCATAACATGAAGTGTTACTATCGTCAGAATCATCACTATGGGTTTTATTGCTGGGTTTGTGATGGCGATTTAGAGAGAAATCATTATCATAATCTTGTGATGAACCTTTGTCTTCTGGTTCATTAAAATTATCATCAATGGCGAGGAAATTGGAGCCATACGAATCGTTATGATAATGAGTGGTATATTGTAACCCATCAACAAATTGTGATAATAATGATAGCTGTTGTTTTTGTTTATGAGCGAGAAAGTTACGATGTTTTGTAAAATTTAACAATGCCCGTTTATGGGTAACCAAATCATAAGAAGTCACAATTCTCAAAGTGTCATAAAAAAATTCAAAAACAGATTCTTTTGCCCAAGATACTGATGGGATACGTGATGGTAACGATAACATATGGACAAATGATTGTAACAAAATAGGTTGACTTGAAAGGGCAAATAGCCCAGCCAAAGAACGCATAAATGTTAACAACACACGATGAGCACTTTCACGATGAGCTTCCTTTTCTTTGATAAGAAGTGGGGAAGTTGGGAGAATTGGTGGGGCATTTGGAATTGGTTCAACAGTGTTGACCACAGTATTGGTAAGGTCGGTATAACAAGCAAAAATCCGGCCAAAATCATGTGCTGGTGAAAATAAATGACGAGTGCTTGGGGAATCAAATAAATATAGCATTGACCATGTCAATGGTGATGATACTTCAGTCAATTGAGGATCAAGGATGGCATCAATAAGGATTTGTCTTGCATTTGTTGTCCCCAAAATGACAGCAGGTTGGGTTAAAAGTAAATCTTTCAAAGTGTCAAGCGCGACAACTCTAAATTCTTCTTTAGGTTGTTCAGAAAGGGCTAATAAAGTAACAATGATCGGTCTCGTCACATATGTATGGTTAACTTGCATCAAATGACGAATTAATTTAAGACCTTGTAAACGTTCATCTAAATAACGATGTTCGCGCTCAACAGAGCGCGCAATTAAATAATCCATGCCCAATGATGTAAAAGCTTCAATCAGAAGGTCATTAATACACCAATAACGGACTGTACGAAGGGCTTGAGTGCGGACAATAGTGTCTTTATCAACTGATAAATGACGGATATAACGCAAGATAGTCCAGGCCAATGTAGCATAATCTTCCTTCACGGGGATATAATCTTTAGGGTTTGCTTTATGAAACTTCGCGCGAATTGGGTAGGTGCATTGTAAATGGTGAGTCTGGGGAAGTGATGTGGTAAATAAATTCAATAATGAGGGCAAACTCGTCGCCAAAGCTGATAAAATCTCAACTTTATGACGGGATTGATTTGTTGAATCAAAAATCGAAATAAATTGGTGTAATTTGGAAATAATAGTCGGATCAAGCCCGTACTTGGTCGCAGAGTTGTATAAAATCTCATTCAATGTTTGAAACATGGTTAAATATTCAAGCTGTTCTGGGGTTGGTAGGGGTAGTTTTGTTGCTGTTGCTGTTGCCGTTGTTGTCGTTGTGGCCACGGAAGATGTGTGTGGGGTTAAGGTTGATGCTATTGACGAAGTGGGACCAACAGTTGTGGAGGTGGGAGGATTAGTGGCCATAATTTGATGAATAGTAACCAAACTATGGGGTAATACTTCAATCTAATCCCTTTAAATGAAAGAGCAAATTGCTGGATTGTTGGAAAAGAGTAGTAGCAAATACTGTTGGCAAAATACGGAATGATGAGAGAGGTGGGGCCAATTTTGTGGCAATCCTTGGTTGGTTTCAAGAGAAAAAAAATAAGTAAAAAACTGAATTACTGCAGATGATGGGGAGATATTGATATTTTTTGTCGAGTTTGAGGGAGAATCTGGAAACATATAAGTGGTGAGAGGTGTGTAGAGCCGGGGAGGGATTATTTTAGCGCTTTTTGTGCAGGACAGAGAACAAATCAAAACTTTTGCCTTTTTTTTTTTGAGACAATACAATCTTGCAAAACGGATCAAATCGGAATTATTAGCGCATTTTGACTCGTATACCAGGTATTAATACATAGTATAAGTTATGTATCAGTTATATCAATGAATAGGAGAATTATGGGAGAATTTTGGGGAATTTTGGGGGATTTTGGGGGATTTTGGGGAATTTTGAGATTCTTGTTAAAAAATCTTAAAGTTTCCCTCCAACAAAGAAACTTGATTCCCCTGTTTTCCTCAAATTCCGAAATAGTATTCGTAAATACGAATTATAATTTCGCAAACAGTTCTTAATGATGCATTGCTGGTGATACAAGGGTTGGGGAGGATAATCTGAGATAGTTTATTCAAAAAAAACAAAAAAAAAAGGCGAAAAAAGCAAAAAAGCGAAAAAGGTTTAAGCAAAAAAGCTGTCAAAATCGTTCTCAAGTTGTGGTTGGGGCAGCTCTGGCTGGGATAACGGTGGTTGTGATTGTGATAGAGGTTGTGGCTGATTTGCTGCCTTTGTTGGAGCTTGAAGTGGCTGGAAAACCGGTAACGGTTTGATCACAGCTGGTTGAAGTGGTTTAAATACCGGTAATGGATTTAATGCTACAGGTGGAGTCGCAAACTGAGTGGATTTTGGTGGTTGGGGGAGGTTAGTGGATGGTGAAGGCTGAGCAGGTTGAACAGGTTGAAAAGGTTGAACAGGTTGAGTAGTTGGTAGTTTCTGGCCAGGCTCAAGATGAAGAAAATCATCAAATAAAGTATCAAGGGGGTCGTTGTGAGATGGAGGCGATTGATTTTGATGATTTTGATGATTTTGGGGCTGGGATTGTCCGTGTGAGAGTTGCTGGGCTGGTTGGGTGAATGGTGTTGCGGGTTGGGTATGCGGTTGTTCTTGAGGAACAGTTGCACTTGCACTTGGAGGGTTAAAAGTGGTACCAGCAATGTTATTTGAAGAAAGTGAAGCAAAAAAGGAATTATCAAATGGTTGTTCTGCGGTTGTGTTTGTAAGAGAGTGAGAATGAGTTTTAGGTTGGATTTGGGGTGGATTAAATGACGGTAAAGGTTTGAACGTTGGTAAAGTCTTAAATGTTGCAGGTGGGGCAACAGCAGAAGGGTTGGGGGTTACGATTGATGGTTGGTTAGCAAAAAAGTTATCAAAACTATCTGGTGCTTCAGCTGCTGGATTAATATGGGCTGTTGTTGGGGTTTGGGCCGATTTTGGAATAGGTGGTGAGGTCTGGGTCGGATGGGATGACACAGCCAAGGGTTGTGCAGAAAAATCAACATTAAAGAGTGTTTCAACGCCAGTTGAAGTTGGAGCAGTGGGTAGTTTGGTTTCTTTCGTGCCTTCGGACGATTTCTTGTTTTTTTTGGTTGGTAGTGATTTGGTATTGTTCTTTGGGGGAGAAGATTGGGGTTCAAAATCATCAAAAGAGACTGGAAATGTTGGTTTTAACGGTTTATTTTGTTTAGAAGTACCAGTATTCCAATCATTACTATCGTTATTATTGGTATCATCATAGTCATCATTTGTACCATAAAGATTTCTGCCCTGATTCCCGCTATTGTAAGCTGTAGTATTATTATTATTATTATTATTATTATTTGTTTGAACTGAGCCACTCCCAAACCCTTCATATTTTGTCCCAGTACGGGGCTTAATCGTGATATATTGTTGTTTATCACCAGAGTTCGTGTTAGAATCAGATGGTAACGAATTCTGCGGCACATACATTTCAGCATCGGTTGATCCAATAATATTTGTCGAAACAAATTGGTTTACAGCTTTGAAACTTTCTTGTAGTGTTGTTTGGATCCCAACAGTTTGGGCACTTTGAGCCAAATTGGAAACACCTTCTGCTGCATATGTTGTACCAACAATGGCAGCATTTGCAGCAACTGACGCAACAGAACTTGCAGTAGTAACAAAGGCATTCCACCAGTCACCATTGGGATCTGTTGAGGTGTTATAAGTATTAGAGCGTGGTGTGTATCCACCAGATCCAAACCCTTCATATTTCGAAGAAGATGAACCTGAGGAAGTCGAATTGGATGAATAGTTATGGTTTGAGGAATAAGATGATGGGGCGGGTTGATGGCGATTACCGCCTTGGTTATGATTAGAGATATTACTGTTGTTGTTGTTGTTATTATTATTACTATTATTATGATTAGTAGAAGGAGCGATATTGCTATTATTATTATTATTATTACTCGTATTGTCAAAAATGCTCTGAACTGGGGCAGATTTATACCCAATGAAAGGGATTGGACCAGGATTTTCACCTTGAGCTTTTTTTAGTAGCCAATCGCGATATATTTGAGTTGTTGGTGAGGTATATCGTTGTTCAATAGATAAATTTGATGGGTATTGCTGTTGTTGGAAAAAGTCCTTAATTTGTTTATTCCCACCAGATTTCATCATTTGAAGTTGATCTTCAGTCCATTTGTCCAGTACTAATGACCGAACTTTGGAATAAGTCACACCAATTGAACGATGGAACCCCGAACAGTCAATGCAGAGATAAATGCCAAGGGAAAATGAAGCCCATTGTGGGTTGCGTTGAGCACAATCCACGCAAGTTGTATTATCCCCAGTTCGCAGCTGAGAAAACACTCGTTTATGATCAGTTGACATGAAACAAAGTGGAAAAACTTAATTAAGCTTTTTAAAACACTTCGCAAGGGATGAAAAATGGGGAAAAGTGGTCGTAATAAAGAAAAGTAAGGAGTGATGATAGCTAGTGATTGAAAGGATGGGAAATTGCAATATGTGTGTTTGATCAAGGGATAAATGTGGATGTGTGTGTGTGGGTGGGTGGGTGAATTGGTGATAATTTGACAAGCAAATGTCGGTGTATACAATCTCAGAAATGAACCAACAGGTTAAGAAAATGGAAGAGATAATTGAATTGGGGAAGTAATGGGATAGGAAAGAAATTAGGGCTTTGTGGCAAGGTTATTTGGAAAATGTAAATCAAACTGGTTTTGACATTTTGGGGGGAATTGATGAGTCAAGTTTTTGATGATTATCATCAATAAATACCAAAAATGTCGGTGGTACTGCGGTATTAGATTAAAAGTCTGAGATATGAGAATGGTAGAACATCAAAATGGAGAATAACCGCCAAAATTGAGAATTGACCAAATATAAATCAGATCAAAATGACGAAAAAACTTCCCACCAATACAAATAATCTAAAGGTCTTGAAGCAAGTCAAGGATTTATTGCCATATCATTCACTTTGAACGGGTTTGGACCACATATCCCGTTCTACTTTGGTCAGATGGTCGATGTAAGACCCATTTTGCCCATTGCCTTGACTACAAACTTTTCCAAAACAAATTTCCCCAACAAATAAAATATAATAACAATAACAATAATAATAACAACAATAAACACTTTTGAGTCATTTGGTTTTTCAATCCGCCGACATCTGGAGGTTTTGTGATATCACTGACAATCAAATGGGCTTTACATCCTATCACCTCGCTTTAGTCAATGTTTAGACCCTTTTTTCAGCCCAAAAGTTATCCACTTTTGACCTGCATTATTTCCATTTTTTTCAAACAAAACATTGTACTATCAATATCATTAATATTATGATATTCTAGTCCATAATTATTTTAATCCTGTGGCCTTAAATCATATCCTCGAAAACCATTTCTTCCCCATCACGATTCTACCCCAACGACGTGGCTTTGAATTTACTGTTTTGAACGCAAAATTCTACAATTTTGATTTTATCACATTTCCATCCTAAATTTACAACAATCCCGATTTATGATTTGATTTACACATCGGATCATTATCATTACCCATTTAATCAATTATAACATCAACTTTAATCCCATTTTGCCGCATTTGGATTCCCTTTTTCTCATCAAAACTTTGCCCCTTCTCACCCCTTTTAAAACTTCTGTTATTTATCCCCCAGATGTCCAAATATAACAAAGTTATTGTTGTTGGTGGTGGTCTTGCAGGTATGTTCATTTTTTTTCCCATCCAATACAAGTCTTTGTCTCTAAACATCCCCAAACAGGATAAATCCGGTTTCTTTTTTTTCGGCCTTGCCCCTCGAATCTTACATATCCCACTTCCCATATTGGTCATATTGCTCTATTTCTGTTCTTCTATCCCACATGCGTATTGATTTTAATCCAAAATATTCCAAAAACACAACCAAACCAATCTCACTGATCATTTTCTCACTCCCATTTAGGTTTATCTGCTGCTCACACTGCACTTGAATGTGGTGCTAATGTTGTCGTTATTGAAAAGAATTCGTTTTGCGGTGGTAACTCAACCAAGGCAACTTCTGGTATCAATGCTGCATTAACTCGTTCCCAACAAAAGCTTGGTATTCAAGATTCCTATGATGCATTTTTAAAGGATACTATTGATTCTTCCAAATTAGGTAAGTCTTATGAATTAGCCGAAGCAATGGTTGGTGAATCTGCCCCAGCTATTGAATGGTTAATTAAGGAATTTGGTTTAGATCTTTCTTTAGTTTCCCGTCTTGGTGGGCATACTTTCCCACGTACTCATCGTGGTGGTGAACGTTTCCCTGGTATGACTATTACATACGCATTAATGGAAAAACTTGAACAGATCTCTGAAAAAACCCCCGAACGTGCTAAAATAATTGTCAAATCCCGTGTAACTGAATTAATTAAAGAAGGTGATGAAATTGTTGGTGTTAAATTTACGAATAATGGTAAAGAATATTCTGAATATGGTGCAGTTATCCTTGCTACTGGTGGTTATTGTGCTGATTATGGTGAAGATTCCCTTTTAAAAAAATATCGCCCAGACGTTCTCAATTTCCCAACAACCAATGGCCCACATGCAACTGGTGATGGCCTCAAAATGGGTGTTAAAATTGGTGCTGGTCTTGTTGATATGGAACAAGTCCAAATTCACCCAACTGGTTTAGTTCATCCCGATGAACCTGATAACCAAACCAAATTTTTAGCTGCTGAAGCCTTACGTGGTGTTGGTGGGTTAATGTTGGATAAAAACGGTAAACGTTTTGTTAACGAATTAGGCCGTCGTGATTTTGTTTCTGGTGAAATGATGCGTCATAATCAAGGCCCATATTATTTAGTTCTTAATGGTAAAGCATCTAAAGAAATTGAATGGCATTGTGCTCATTATGTTGGTCGTAAATTAATGACCAAGGTCACCAACGCAAAGGATTTAGCAAAAGTTATGAAGGTCCCATTTGATACTATTAAACAACAATTTGATGAATATAACAAAGTATGTGAAACCAAAAAGTGTCCTTTTGGGAAACAGTTTTTCCACAACTTCCCTTGGATCCATGACAAGGATGAAGTCTTCCATGTTGCTGTTATTACACCAGTACGTCACTACGTTATGGGTGGGATTAACGTTAATGGTGATTCCCAAGTTCGTACCCCAGAAAATAAGGTCATTCCTGGTTTATTTGCAACTGGTGAAGTCATGGGCGGTACCCATGGTAAAAACAGACTTGGTGGTTCCTCTTTACTTGATTGTGTTGCATTTGGTCGTGTTTCTGGCCGTTCTGCAACCCGTCATCTTTTACTCCGCCACACTCAATTAAATTCAACCAAAGATGGTGTCCAAGTTGTCGGTCCACAAGTCAAAACTACTGGTTTAACCAAAGCTGAAGCTGCAGAAAATGATTTTGCTGCTGCAAAAGCAGCTACTCCTGCTGCAAAAGAATATACCTTAGAAGATGTTGCAAAACATAACAAACCAACTGACTGTTGGATGGTTGTTAATGGTGAAGTCTTAGATGTTACAAAATTCCTCGATGAACATCCTGGTGGCCGTGAAGCATTATTATTATTTGCTGGTCGTAACGCTACTGAAGAATTCAACATGCTTCATAAACCCGATGTCATTGCAAAATTTGCACCAGAAGTTGTTATTGGGAAATTAAAGGGTGCAGCAAAGTTATAAATATATTCCCTCCCCTCCCACTTTATCTTACCCTTCCCTTTCACTATTGTTTTATATAATATATCCTCAATCATTCACATATTAATATCTTTTGCACTTTATATTGATAATTTATACTATATTTAAATTCTGTTCAATGTTATTTGCCTCAAGGCTGTGAATGTTAAGCTGTTTCCCATTTGATAATCCCCCCCCCCCCTTCCCCTTCCCTTATTCTATCATATAAATATACTGTTTACTAATAAACATTCTGAATACTCATTTGATACTTTCTCCCCGTTCGCTTATCAACATTAATACACTTAATACGCTATTGATTTGAACTCAAACAAGTTTTGACGAGAAGTAATAGTGATAGCTAAGGCGAGAAAATAAGATGGAATAAGGGACAAATTGTGATCCGAAATGAAAGCAGACATGATGGACTAAGCAAGGAGTCTGAGAGAAGCCTTGAGAATACATTTGATGAACATCGATAGTGTCGTATCCAAA
>Ga0256901_1001168_pt1 | contig 13485 bp, 3 predicted proteins | sample MC6MC0689MT_FD_190200 | JGI IMG/M metagenome (GOLD analysis project Ga0256901, IMG submission 190200) | Metatranscriptome of enriched soil aggregate microbial communities from Iowa State University, Ames, United States - MC6-MC0689-MT... | ecosystem: Environmental > Terrestrial > Soil >... | reverse complement strand
CGATAATGTTGATAATTGTGCTTTGAGAATTTGTTGTGCTGGATCAATCGAAAAAGTTTTTTTTTCGTTATTTGTTTCATTATTTTTTGCTTGGTCGAAATTATATTTCCCAAAATCGTTAAAATTGTCAAAATATTCTGATTTTAATACGTCTTCAGCTGAGATCTGTTGTTTGAGATCGACCTTAATGCGATGTAAACGTGAAATGTATTGTTCTTGGGAGGTTTTAGCAATTGGTTGAGATTTTTTTATTTTTAATTTATCGCTTTTGTCGCTTTTTTTGTCGCTTTTTTTATCTTTTTTTTCACTTTTTTCGCTTTTTTCGCTCTTCTCCTTCTTTTTTTTCTTATCCTTATTTTTCAATTCCCCTTGGCTTAAAATTTCCGAATCAAATTCCTCATCATCTTTGGGTTCATTTACGCTTAAAATACAACCATTTAATAGAGAATGGGATGAAATTGGTACGGAAATACGACTTGAAGAAGTCCGAATTAAAACTTCTGAAACGAGCGGAGAAAAAGTGTCAAAAAAGGTCGATAAAATTGGTTTATCCGTCGCTGTATCAAGATAATCACCAGTAATATCAGAGTTAAATATTTGACCAGCTAATTGATAAAAGTTATTAATCGGAACTGGTTTATTTGCATTAATTTGTTCAAGAATATTTTTTTTATCGTCTTTATCGTTTTTGTCGTTTTTATCATTCGTTTTATCATTAGTTTTATCATTAGTCTTTTTATTCACTTTCGGTTCGAACCCAAATAATTCCATTTTTTTTCTTCTCAATTCAACCGGAGGAATAATTGGGGTGCATTCAAGTTTGGGATAAAATGAATACAAAATAGGCAAGACTAATCCTAATCTTTCATTAATACTCGCATGAAGCTGTACTAAACGATCTTGAAGGAGATGGAAACGATTTGAAAAGGCATTTTGGCAAAAAGAACAGTTTAGAGGCGGGGTGGATAATTCAAGTTGAGAAAAAGTTGTCAAAAATTGATGAAATGGGTAATTATGTGGGAAAATTGTTGGAAATGTTAGTTTTGGGTTTGGATTAATATTTGGATTGATTTGGTGGATTAAATTATGATCACTTTTGGTTGATTTTGTTGATTTTGTTGATTTTGTCGGTTTTGTGAATTGCTGGGAATTAGTTTGGGAATTAGTTTGGGAATTATTCTTCCCCATCGCTCTCTGTGGACCAATCCCAACAAAATCATTCTCACCATCTTCGACCCCAGAATTATTAACATCTTGCTTAAGTTTGTTAGAGAAACCCAACGGTAATGGGTATTGTTGAGGATTTTCCCTCACGCATTCTAAACATTTCGCACAGTTAATTTCAATATTATACAACCATCGAAAATAAATCCACAAAATAAGCATAAAATCAGAAGAGGTTTTCAATAATGTCGTAAATTCATCATCAATGCCGCGAATATAACGGCCAAATATGAGATATTCATGACTTTGAGCATCTGTGAGAGTATTCGGTGATGTTTGGGTTGAATTACTATTCAAATTTGTCCCTTCATAATATTTATCTTTCTCATTCGATAATAAATAATCAAATAATGTTTGTTTAAGTGTTGAGAATTCATTCTCGCCGGAAATACGATAAGAATCGATAGTTTTTAACGAGGTAAATAAATATGTTGAAAAGATTGAATCATTATTATTCCCCATAATGGTAGTAACTAAATACATTAACAATCCACCCCATAGATCTTTAATAACTAAACCAATGTATATCATTTGTGCATGTTCAAGGTCTAACGATGATGCTAAAAACAATTCACCTTTTGGTGTGAGTTCTAATTGGTATTCATCAATATGATTAGCCAATGCGGATAATAATTGTGTTGGTTCTAATACTGATAACGATGGTGATGATGATGATGATGATGATAATGATGATAATGATGATAATGATGGTAATGACGAGCTATCAGTTGAATCAGATGAATTTCGATCAACAGTTGAATTGCTAACATTACGATAACCGAGTGAATCAGATGTATATACTACACCAGTCTTTAATGATTTCACTGAAATACAACCAAATTGTAACAATTGTAGATATGTTTGATATAAATATGCCTTTGGGGGGGAGTCAATCAATTTAACTTTTGTAATTGCAGTTTTTTTGCTAACCAAATCAGCAACTTGACTCACACGGCTGCTAATATTACCAATATCATGCGTTAACGGCGAATAAATACCATCTTGGTTCGAAATTAATTGTGAGAAGCCAGTATTTTGTGAAAAAAGAGCCGAATTTTGATTATAATTATCTCCGTCATCATCAATATTCCCCCCAACAGCCCCATAATCAATAAAGATTCCAAATTTGGTCAATAATAATAATGCTGAACCAAGCTGTCTACGTTGAATTTCAGCAATTTGATAATCCAATCGAATATCACTTTGTTTATATAAATACACACAATGGCCATCAGCGTTTCTCCCAACACGTCCACGACGTTGCAATTGTTGTGATTTTGGGATAAATTCCTCAATACGGAGATCGGAACGATGGGTAAAACTATACATTGAGTTAATATGACGTCCGGTATCAATAACGAGTGATAGATTTGAAAAAGTAAGACCGGTTTCTGATAACGAATCACTTAGTAATAAGATATTCGTACCACGTTGGTGATATAAATCAATACTTTGAAAGATTTTTGTTTGTTTTGATTCGGTTAGACCTTGGTAGAGGGAAAGGGTTGCGAGATTTTTTAAAGTTTTTGCAAAATGAGGTTGGAGACGAATATTTTCAAGTTTTTTTAACGTTTCGAGGTCATATTGAGTAGTATACATCTGAGAACGTGGATAGATCAACGCATTGAATAGGGCAGTAACGATAAAAACATCGGATGAATCACGGAGAAATACTAACGTTTCTTTACTGTCTGTTTTTACAGAGGTGGAGTTGTGGGATGGTTTGAAGCGATATTTTTTTGGGGTTTGTTCATCATTTGGATTTGATTCGCTACTTTGCAGCTCAATTTGTTCATCATTTTCAGAAAAGAAATAATTGTACATTGATGTTAAAATGGTTGGTATGAGACAAGTAATGCAATAATCTAATAAAATCGCTTGTTCTTCGAGTGCTTGATCAGTATTTCCACCAATGGTAACAATATTTGTGTTATTATTATTATTAGTATTGTTAATTTTATCACTTTTTTGCTCATTCTCATCAATAATCGAATCTCTATAACTTTGTTGTTCAATTTGTAATTCCGTTTTTTTAATAATAAATTCTTGTTTAAAATCGATAAAAGATATAATTGGGTTATATTCAGTAGTCACGGTATAATTAGTTGTAGTAATATCAATTGGGTTATTATATAACGTAGTTGATTGGGTCGATGATTGGGCAATATCGAACCCTTCAAAATTATTTTGATTACTTTTTTCTTCTTTTTTTGATGAATCGTCATCACCTTGCCCAACATGATCAAAATTGCTAAAAACGCTACCATTTTGCGAGATAATATCATCACGGCTTTCATCAAAACAATCTTCGTCTTTATCCGTAATAACTTCAATCGATAATTTAGAAATGTTATGAATATCATTACGACTTGAACGAATATTAGCAGTAGAAGTGCCAATCGGGGTTGTATTCATGCGTAGATAATTGCTTGATTGCCCCATCAAAAAATCATTTTTTGCTTTAAAAATTAGTAAAGCATCGTTTTTGGTATTAATGCCAAATGGTGATTGGGTAATATCTAATGGAATACCATGTGGTGGTAATTTTTGTTGAGTGAGTGGGGGGAGTTGAGGGATGGGATAGATATAACGGTGATTTTGAGGGAGAGGGATTGAATTTATGGGGTTATTTTTATGGCTTTGATCGTTATTTTGATCATTATTTTCATACCCGATCCCTTTCAATCCATTACCAATTGTATTATTATATCCGGGCGAAAATGGTGATGTTTTAAACGGCGACTTGAGCATATTCCCCATAAATTTCGAACTTAATTGATTTTTTAAATTAATTTTTGGACTCATTAAAACACTTTTTGTGGTCAAAAGCGAAGACGAATTGTTATTTTTCATCGACTTTTCAATCAACTTTAAACGATTATTATTACTATTTGATGGTTTTTCGTCCATAAAGTGTAAAAATCGATCCGCATCAATCGTTGCAGAACTAATCACGACGGATAATTGTGCATCTTGGAGAATATTATGCGAAGAATTTGAACTTTGTGTCGAAAAACTTGAACTTTGTGTCGAAAAGCTCGAAATTTGTTGTTGTAATTGTAAAAGATAATTTTTGCGTAAATTTAATAATTTTTTTGCAAAGGATAAAATAATATCAGAATAAATCCCACGTTCATGTGCTTCATCAATAACAATGGATGATATAGGTAATAATAATGGATCATTTGCTTGCAGCATTTGGAAAAATGATACATCAATAATGATTAACACCTTGCAACAGTATGGGTTATAAATGACTTCATTTTCTGACAAGATTAAACCAACAAAATGGCCAATATAGCCATATTTTGGATGTTTATGAACAATATCTGGGAGAGATAGATTTGTTAAATCTGATGGTAATGTTGTATTTTCGGTGCAAGGGGATAATTTTGAGGAATTTTTGGTATTTGGGGTGTTTTTTTGTAAATGTTGATCTTCCAGTTTTGATAATTTTAAATTATTAAAAAATTTTGTTTCTAATTCTTCGGCGATTCTTTTTGCAACAGAAAATGCTGAAATTGAACGTGGCTGAGTTTCAATACATATAGCGGTTGAGAATTGTGGGATATTACATTGTGATAGGATATCTATTGATGGATCTGTTGATAATGTTGAACTTTCATCAAGATAATTAAATGAATTATTTTCAGAAAAATTATTATTTTGATTCATTTTAAAATATTCATTATAAAATTTATCAATATTATTGTAATCAATTGTAAGTTTTTTATTACCACTAGAATGTGGTAGCTTAGATGGGTGTAATTGAAATGAATTCAATTGTTGGCCAGTTGTAAGAGGAGAAATAAAACTAATCTTTTTATTTTGGTTACTTTTTGGGCCTTTTTTTGGTTTATTTTGTTCATCATTGTTTTTGTCATCATCACCATCATGATCATTCTTATCCAAATAAATGCCCCTATTATTAAACGGATCTAAAGGCTCATTGGTAATTTTGGACCCAAAATAAGACAAAGTAAATAATTGTTGCAAAAAGTGACCAAATTGGGGAAATTTTATCAAAGTTTGTGGCGGTGGGGGCAGCTTTGTTAAAAAAACAGGTAATAAAGTACTTTTCCCAGTCCCAGTTTGAGCTCTAATAACAAGAACACGGGTAAATTGCAATGATTTTGCAATTGCGCGTTGATACATCATCACTGGTAAGGTGTTTGCGTTTGAGACTGCATTTTTGCCATCATTTTTGTCGATTAATTCGTTATGTTTGTGTTCTTGGGGTGGTCTGATTGGGGTCTGAGGAGGAGTTGATAGGTTTGGCATGTTTGGAGGTTATTGTGAAGAAGATTAAAATTGGTAGTCGGTCTTTTTTTGGGAAAAAATTGAATTTTGGATTTAGAAATATTAAAATTGTGCCAAATCCAAAACTGTACCCAGATGAGTTTTAAAGTGAGGGCAGAGCGAAGAATAGGGTGTAGATGAGGATTTTATTGTGGTGGGCTGAGTTGAGTCTGGGTTATAATGCCGGAGGGGGGGAAATAACTCTTTTTGCCGCAATAACGCAGAAAAATGTTGAAAAATGTTGAAAAATGTTGAAAAATGTTGAAAAATGTTTGATTTTGTGTAATGCTGGAGGAGATCGAAGAAACTATAAGATGGAAAGGGTATATGGAACATAACATATCAGTTTTTCGAAGTTATGGAAGATGGTAAGGCCATTAACAAGGTGTAAGCAGAAAAAATAAAAAAATGTTTAAAAAAAAGATCAAAAAATGCGAAAAAATGCGCAAACAAGTAGGTATTGTGGATCGTGGTAGGTGCTCTTGGTATTGTCCAAGATATGTTTTGATCGAGATTTAAGCCCCGTTGGGGTGATTGGGAAGGGTTGGGTGATTATCTGAACGGAAATGGAAAGGTCAAAAAAAAGGGATAAAAAAATCAACAAATGTGAAGCAAGATCAAAAAAAGAATGAGACCCCTGAGAGGATTGAACTCCCGACCGTTGGATTTGGAATCCAACGCTCTACCGCTGAGCTAAGGAGCCAGTTGTTTTGGCTTGTTGAGGATGGGAGTGTAGATGTTTATGGATGTTAGTAAGTCTTTGTTTGGTGTGGCGAAACCACTTTCACCGCGGGCCTCTATAAGCCCGTTAATGGGGGCAGTCATTCGACTGTGTGTGATAAATTGATCCCATTACCCAATCAGTTAATACCCTATCAAAACTTTTATGATAAAAATAATCAATTTCATTTTCATCATTTTTATCATTTTTTGTTTCTCAAAAATTCATTTCTTGTCCAGATTCTCCTTTCAGCCATTCATTCACTGCAGTACACATCATTAGCTCTTCTTTTCTGATTGTCTCACATCTTTGGTTGGTTTGTTAGCCTTATTTATACTGTTTTTTGGCATTTTTCAATTTTTACCCAATATCAAATCTTGGCCAGCTTAAGCTTTATTGTGTTCACCTGGAGTTGTTTTGATTCAACAATCGATACAACCGTGTTTCCTGGCTTTACATCCGAACACAATGTGTTCTCATCAAAATACGAAAGATTGTTTTTTGGGGATGTAATTTTCGACAACAAAAAAAAACAAAATTGGTTTCGTTTTTACCCCTTTTTGTATTTTATAAATTATATCGTCTTAATATCACAATATGCCAATAAAATTTCGTAATTATGGATATATTATGATATCCAATCATTTACCTAATCTTTAGCTTCAACCACTCCCATTACAATCATTTTTAACAATCTAGTCCAATCCCACCATAATTTTTTCTCCCCAGCCTGTCTAATATTCGCTTGGAAATTAAATCCCCATTTGATATTTGAGGTTATCATCATTTGACGCCTTTATATTTTGAGTTTTCCCCATTATTCCCGTTATTCCCATTTTTCTGCAATTTTGTTTTTTTCACAACTTTTTTTGACTTCTCATCGCTGATCAACTCACCAATATCCCCATCATTACTCTAATATTGTCATCTAACCCCCCCTTTTCCGACCACTGGCACGACATTAACCCAATTATTACCCAGAAATTCCCAAAAAAAACCCCAACCACCATCATTATGAACGCAGATAGCCATAATAATCGTGGTGCCACCACTAGTACCCGTCAACATATCCCAATCGATGCGGTTTTCCCTGGCCGTAAAGAATATTGCTTTAAAGCGCGCATTATTGACAAAAGTACCCCCCACAATTGGAATAATAACAAAGGTCAAGGTACGATGTTTAATATTACCTTTATGGATTCTAACGGCTCTACCATGTCCGGTAGGTTCTTTACTGAAGGATATAAAGCTCATTTTGATAAAATTAATGTTGGGAAAATTTATGAACTATCCGGGTTCAAAATTCAAGTCCCACAACGTACATCATCAACAACATCAGAATATGAAGCTACATTTGATCAAAATTCTACAATATTGGAATTAGTCGATGATGGGTTAATCCCAGCGTATTCAATCAAAAATGTTGTCAATTTAGAAAATGTTGCAAAAGATAAAGATATTAACGCATCACGTGATTATCTCGTTATTATTCATTCAGCAAAACCAGCTATACCGTATACAACCAAAAAGGGCTCAGAATCCCATCGTCGTGATTTGGTCGTTATTGATAAAGCCGGTTGGTTAGTCGAAGTGACATTTTGGGGCGATGTCGCTATTAAATGGCAAGATGATCAATTCCAACCTGGTAAACCAGTCCTCCTTCAAGGCTTACGCATTAATGAATGGAACGGTGCTCGTTCGTTACAATCTGGTTTTGGTAGCTCGTGTACGTTTAATTTACAAGATCAAAAATCACTTGCCCTTGCACAATGGTATAAAACAGCTGATCAAAATAGTTTTAAATCATTAAAAGAAAGTACCCGTACTGATTCTGGTGCTGATCCAAATGCACCAAAACGTGTGTGGACTCGTGATCGTTTTAGTGATGTCGATGAGGACGAATTCAAATCAAATCAAGACCCACATAATGCAGTTATTTGGTTACATATTGATGGTTACGTTTCACGTATTAACGCATATACTATTGAACGTTTCCCATGGTATGATGCTTGTAAAGGTCTTCGTGATGGGAAACCATGTGCTAAAAAAGTTGTACTTTCCGGTGATCATTACCATTGTGACGGTTGTGGTTCAACTTTATCAGATTGTCAACCACGTTATATCCTATCTGCATTTATTTCTGACGAAAGTGGGAGTAAAATGGTTTCATTTTTTAATGATCAAGCCGAAGCCGTTGTTGGGTATCCCGCAAGTGAATTAAAATCATGGATTGATCCGTCTGATCCAGATTCCGGTATTCAACGTATTAATGAACATTTTGCATCATTATGTAATCGTGAAATTGCCCTATCACTTCGTGTTGGTCTCGAAAATGGTACCGATGGTCAAATCTACGTACGTTATCGTTGTCATAAAGTTGAACCAGTTGATGAACGTTGGGATAAATTATCTCAATTTGCCATTGCTGAAATTAAACATTTTAAAGCAGTTAATGCTCAATATGGTGCATAACCACCACATTTTGTGTTTCAACCTTTTTTTATTATTGTCGTATTTTCGTAATTGTCCCCAAGACCTTGTATATAAACCATCTTTATGTATTTCAAACAGCTATATCGTCATTATTTCTGTTCATCTTTTAAACTCTTTTAAAATAAATTACATCCCATTCTTATTCCCAATCTTCTTCAGTGTTAAATGAAATTCGGGTTACTGTAAAACAAATTAATAAAAATGTATTAGGATGGTATTAAATATAAGCATGACGAAGAGGGAGACAAAAAAATAAGAATAGAGAAGTAGAGAAATAGAGAAATAGAGAAGCAGAGAAAGTAAACGGAAATAAAGTCGTCAAGAGATCAAAAAAGATATTGGAAATAAAAAAATGTGGGTGAGAGGGGGTGTTGTTATATTTGTCTTTTAATTGGTCTCATTGCAATCGCAAATTGACCCAAATCTCGACGTAAAATTGGTTTTAAAGGCATCATAACCCTTAATATTTCAGTAGCTGGCACGTTGAGTTCACCTCCGCGGTTATTATTAAAGGTATTTACATTATGGTTGTTGGTATTGCCATCAAAGTTATTTGTATGGAAATTATGAGTATTAATATCATCAAAATGATCAATATTATTACCATTATTATTGTAATTGTGTTGATCAAAATTACCATTTTCAGATTCTAATGTTGACATAGATTCCCTCGCAGATGGTGTTAATATAGAAACAGTATCAGGATTAATATCATCCCGATTTGTTCCCCTATTATCCTCTCCTTTCATCACTTTTTTCCACCATTTTCTGTCCCTTCTTTTTCTTCTTTCGCGACTTTTTTCTTTTCTTTCAACAACATTATCAGTTTCATTTTCCCCTCCAATTCCCTCAAAAAAGACATCCCCGTTAAATCCTTCTTCTTCTTCTAAATCAACCATTCCAAAAACACGATGGGAATGTGATAAATGACCTTGTCTCGATTGTGATCCCCCACTTGGGCCTAATAAAAACTGTGCAGAAATTGGTGGCGGTTTTGGTTTGTGAATAAATGCCCCGGCGGTGGGTGGGTGGGGTAAATCATGACGATTTTGAAGATGTGGTGGTAAATCTTCGTGATTTTGAACACGATAAGCGATTGGTTGTGGTGGTGGCGGTGGAGGAAGCGAGTGTGGTTGTGGTTGTGATTGTGGTTGGACACGAAACGAAAACGTTAGAAAACCATCAGACGAGTTTCTGCCAATATCAGTCCTTTCATAATCATTTTGATAACCCCTCTCGTCGTTTTGATCATCATTTCGATCATTATTTTTATGATAATTTTCATCCAATTCGTAATCTTCTTCAAAATATTCACAACGTCCTTCATCGCATTCATTATGATAATTATTTAACGCTGTTAGTAATAAACTACTATCATTATCATTTTCAACAACCCGTTCACTGGTTGATTTTGGTATTTCTAATTCACTAGATAATGATTGATGAGCTAACGCTTTAAAAAGGACCAAACTTTGTAATGGGATAAAGTAGACGCATAGTACTGATGCTATGACCACAAATGGAGTCATTTCTTTGTCAGTAAGTGGAAGTAAAAAAATATGGGGATAATTTCCGCAAAGATGTTATCTTCTGTCCAAATTTATACAATTCAGATTTCAATACACTAAATTGGTTTCAAATAACGGTGCGAATTCTGTCTGATTGGGAAAGTTCTGGAAAAAATGAAAATTCAAATTATTTATCCGAAATTTTAAAAAACCGGCAAAGTGAAAAATTGGTCGAATAACGATGGTTTCGGGGTTGTTGGTGGTGTAATCAATGATTAATTAGTAATTTCGACCGTTATCGCCATTATTATAACGGTTTGAGAATATTGAAGGAGTGGGAAAAATAGTAATGATGAGATTTAGAATTAATTTGGGGTAAATGGGGTAAATCAATCAAGTTATAATCTATAAAATGATTAATTTGATGTGAATATAGTATTTTATTGAGCACAAGTCCGAAGATATTGAATAAAACAAATTTTGGACCAAAAAGTAAAAAATTGAACAAGTGTTAAAACAGAATATGTTGGCTCAGAGCGGGAATGATAGGGCGATTGAGATGTATCAGCTCAAGTTTAATCGTGGTTCCCATCGCAACTTGACGTTTCACGCGTATAAACCCCTTGAAACAAGTGAAAAAATGGATAAAAATGATCATTTGTAATGATGATGGGTAGATATAGTATATACATCTAATAATCATTGTTGGTCCGGGTATTATATCAAGACGGACCCAAATTTGACCCAAATTTGAGTTTTTGTGGGGGGTTTTTTCTCTTTTTGGTGAAAAGTAATTCAATTTTTCGACTCATTCAAAAAAATTTCAACCTCAATTCTCTCGTGTGATGTGATCATTATGATTCGTCCATCGGGATAATACACAAAATATAAAAGCTTCCATCGCTTCCCCTTCCCCTAAGCCAACGCATGGTATTACCCACCACAAATTCAAACACATTGTTTCAGCCAATCAGCCAACCCGAGACTCCAATATTACATCCTGACCATCATGGCACGCTTCAATCTCAAACGCGGCGGAAGTTAACCCGAGGCAGTTATTGGTTGCGAAAGAAGAGAGAGAGGAGCTTGGCAAATTTTGGGAGAGAGTGTGAGGAAGTTATTATAAGAACCAAACCTGCGTCTCTAACATCGTACATTGATAGTATGTTGAAACCCTTAGTTCAGAAAAAGGGTCTATCCTTTATTTCCATTTAACCCATGGGTTGGCAAAATGTTAAAAAAAACCTGCCATTTTGGGTTGAAAATTCAATCCGAAAAATTCAATTTCCCATTTTGGTCCACATTTTCTTTTTTACCTCACCCTTACCGGCACTAAATTGCACTTTCAAATTAACCCAAGGTGGTATTGTTAATAATCACCCCAACGTTCTAATTGTCGTAAACACTCTTAATTTGTCCACCAAATGCAAAAAATTAGCACAAAAATTGGTTCAAAAATGTCCGGCATTTTTCCCAGTTTTGACCGCTTAGATGGTATTACATCTCTATAATTTTTTCCAATTAGATACCAATTACCAGTTTGTTTTATATGGAATTGTATTATATTCAACCACCTTCATTTTGACCTTAAACTGGACACATTGTTTTCCCCCATTATTTTTCCAGATTTTCCCAAATCGATCCCAATCATTTAAATCATTTCATTTAAAATTGCTATCATTCCCTTTGTATTCTCCCCTCAGTTGATTGAATAACAACATCAATATTGCAATTCGTATCGATACTAAACCGTACTTTGATCGAGATTTTTCGTGCACATTTTTTTATTTTGGTCATTTTTAGGTTATTTCTGCATACCATAACATTAATAATCGTGTTTACAGATATTATTTCATTTATTGGATGAATATATATCGACAATACACACTCACACGTGAACACCGGCCTTTTTTTCCCATCATTTAACTTGTTTTTTTTCCCTCACTTTTTCCCCCCCAAACTCCAAAACTTCATTTCAAATTGAAAATACCCCATAATACCCATATTCCCACAACTATTCACACAAGACCCCATCGACTACGATTAATATACGCCCTTTTAGCCCATCAATAACGTTGAAAACACCTATTTAGATTAAATTATTACTTTCCAAAACCGAATTCACACACACACACACCACCAATCCCAACCTCGTCTCACTTTCTCCCAAATCCTCCCCGATCAATATTCAAACCTACATCTCTACAATGGGTGGTACACAAAGCAATCTCTCTCCAGAAGAGAAACAAACCCATGAGTTAGCTGTTCAAAAAGAACGTATTATTGGTTCCCAAATGAACAAAGATAAAGTCCAAGATCAACGTACATTTAAACTACTCCTTTTAGGTACCGGTGAATCCGGCAAGTCCACTTTATTCAAACAAATGTTAACCATTTACGGTAAACCACCAACTCAAGAAGAATTAAACCATTACCATGGCCATATCCAACATAACTTATTCATTGGTATGTATCAATTATGTAAACATAGTGATAAATGGGGTGATGTTGAAGTTGGTAATCAAACCGCATGGGAATTCTTTAGACAAGCAACTGCAATCGGGCAATCATTACCGACATCGACATTTGAACTTGAACCACTTCATGCGCAATATATTGCACAATTATGGTCTGATCCAATTATTCAAACCGCATGGGATAACCGTGCTGAATTCCAAATTGGTGACTCTGTTGAATATTTTATGCAAAAGGTTGACAAAATTGCAGAATCAACATATAATGTTACTCAAGATGATTATGTTAGATTACGTATTCGTACTACTGGTATTGTTGAAAATGAATTCAAAATTGAAGGCAATTTGTACAAAATTTTTGATGTCGGTGGTCAACGTAATGAACGTAAAAAATGGATCCATTGTTTTGAAAATGTTAGTGTTGTTATTTTTGTTGTTGCAATGTCTGAATATGATCAAAAATTAGCTGAAGATGAAAAAACTAACCGTATGGAAGAAGCTTTAGTATTATTTGAAGAAATATGTAATTCGGTCTGGTTCAAAAAGACTTCAATGTTATTATTTTTAAACAAACGTGATTTATTTGAAACCAAATTACAAAAAGTGCCATTAAATCAATATTTTGAATCATATACTGGTCCAAATACATATGATCATGCCCAAAAATGGCTCCAAGAACAATTCGTAAGTAAATCTCATGATAAAAGTCAAGCGATTTACTCCTATTGTACTACCGCAGTTGATTCTAATAATGTTAGAGTCGTTT
>Ga0256901_1001166_pt1 | contig 13490 bp, 13 predicted proteins | sample MC6MC0689MT_FD_190200 | JGI IMG/M metagenome (GOLD analysis project Ga0256901, IMG submission 190200) | Metatranscriptome of enriched soil aggregate microbial communities from Iowa State University, Ames, United States - MC6-MC0689-MT... | ecosystem: Environmental > Terrestrial > Soil >... | reverse complement strand
TTACATTGGTGGAGGAAACTCAGCAAACATCAATTTTGAACTAGAACACAACATTAAAATCGTTTCTAACGAAGATGGAATTAAAGGAGGCGCCAAACTTTGGAAAGCCAGAGAGAAATTCTTGGTTTGTACCAATCTTCACGATTAAATATAACCTATAAATTATTTTGTAAAAGCAATATAAAAATGAGTATCAACAACACTGAAAAAAATTACAATTTCGCCATGATTGGTTTAGGAACCATGGGCAGAAACTTGCTATTGAATATGGCCGACCACGGTTTTTCGGTAACTGGGCACGATAAAAGCGAGAAAATGCTGGCACTGTTGGAAGAAGAAGGTAAAGCGCACAACCTAAAGGGATTTGCGAAGGTTGAAGAATTTATTGATAGTTTAACTTCGCCGAAAACCATCATTTTATTGGTGCCAGCTGGTAAGATTGTTGATGATGTAATTGCTGAAATTACACCGTTGTTAGGCAAAGGCGATATTATTATAGACAGTGGAAACTCTTATTATACAGATACCACTAGACGGTCTGAGGAATTGAAAGAAAAAGGTTTTCATTTCTTTGGGATGGGAATTTCTGGTGGTGAAGAAGGTGCTCGCTTCGGACCTAGTTTAATGCCAGGTGGCGAAAAAGCTGCTTACAGTGTAGTTAAGGATTTGTTAGAAGCAGTTTCTGCGAAAGTAAATGGCGAACCTTGTGTGGCTTATATTGGTCCTGGTGCTGCTGGTCATTTTGTAAAAATGACCCACAATGGTATCGAATATGCGATTATGCAGTTGTTGGCTGAAACTTATGACATCCTTAAAACCGGGTTGGGCTATAATAATGAGCAAATTCAACAGGTGTTTGAGAAGTGGAATAATGGTAGATTAAAATCGTTTTTGATGGAAATTACCAAAGACGTCTTCTTATTTAAAGATGATAAAACTGGCAATTTACTAGTTGATGAAATTAAAGACCAAGCTAAATCTAAAGGCACTGGAAAATGGACTTCGCAAATTGCGATGGATGTAGAAGTTCCGTTAAACACCATTGATGCTTCTGTTGCGGCGAGAAACCTTTCTAAATTGAAGGATTTACGTGTAGAATTAGAAGGGTCTTTTGGCAAAGCTGTACTGATAGAAAATGCTGCAAATTTTGAAGCACAACTAGAAGAGGCATTCTATTTCGCCATGGTTTCGGCTTATGCACAAGGTATGCACTTGCTATGGAAAGCATCCGCAGAATATAACTACGATTTAAATATGGCTGAAATTGCGAAGATTTGGCGAGGTGGCTGTATCATTCGTGCAGAGTTTTTGCAAGACATTTACGAAGCGTACCAAAAACAACCTGATTTACAACATCTTTATCAAGATGCTTCAATTCAGCAAAAACTGCAAACTGGTTTAAAAGATACAAGGAATGTAATTGCTTCGGCTATTAGCGCTGGTATAGCTGTACCTTGTTTTGCAGCTGCAATAACCTATTTTGACACATTGAAAACTGGCAGAATGCCGTCTAATTTAATCCAAGCACAACGTGATTATTTTGGTGCACATACTTTTGAACGCATTGATAGCGAAGGAGTATTTCACGCAGAATGGAACGGAAAATAAGTTAGAAGTAATGATATAACCACTATGACACCAAAAACACTAAACCGTTTTTGCTAATAATAGCTTATAGCTTGGTGTTCATAGTGCCTTAGTGGTAAGAAAAATTAAAAATGAAAAAAGCAAGTAAACTTAACCCAACCATATTCGTGATTTTTGGCGGCACTGGCGATTTAAACAAACGCAAGCTTGCCCCAGCGCTTTACAACCTATTTACAGAAGGCTATATGCCTGCAAAGTTTTCTATCATTGGAACTGGACGTACGGCATTTACCGATGACAAATACCAAAAGGAATTGTTGCACAGTGTGAACGAATTTTCTAGAAACGGCAAGGTTAAGAAAGATAAATGGGACGTTTTTAGTAAGAACATTCACTACAGTTCTATTGATGTAAAATCTCAACAGACTTTCGAAAATCTGAAGGTTGAGATTGAAAAATATCAGGCAGACTTTGGTGAGCAAACACAGGTAATTTTCTATCTAGCGGTAGCACCTAACCTATTTCCGTTAATTGCGCAGTGCTTACATAAATACAACCTTACTGGTAATGAAGACAATTGCAGAATTGTAATTGAAAAACCTTTTGGGCACGATTTGGAAAGCGCAAAAGAACTTAATTTATTGTTAAGCGGTATTTTTACTGAAAAGCAGATTTACAGAATTGACCACTATTTAGGTAAGGAAACTGTACAAAATATGATGGCTTTCCGCTTTGCCAACTCACTTTTTGAGCCGCTGTGGAACAGAAACTACATTGAACATATCCAAATTTCGGTGACAGAACAACTAGGTGTTGGCGACAGAGGTGGTTATTACGAAGGTGCAGGTGCTTTACGCGATATGATTCAAAACCACTTATTGCAGCTACTTTCCATTGTTGCCATGGAAGCTCCTATTTCTTTCAATGCGGATGAAATTAGGGACAGAAAAGTGGAAGTTCTGAGAGCAGTGCGTCCATTTAAACCAGAAGAAATAAGTGCTCATGCCGTACGAGGTCAGTACAGCAAAGGTTGGGTTGAAGGTCAAGAAGTGCCAGGCTACCGTAGTGAAAAAGGCGTAGACCCGCATTCTAATACCGAAACTTTTGCAGCCGTGAAGTTCTTCATCGATAACTGGCGTTGGCAGGGAATTCCTTTTTACTTACGCACAGGTAAAAGAATGAACCAAACCTCATCAATTATTACGATACAGTTTAAAGATGTTCCTCACCATATTTTTGCTAACAACGTAGCTGAGACATGGCAACAAAACAGATTAATTATCAGTATACAGCCAGAGGCAAGTATCAGATTGCAAGTGCAGTCTAAACGTCCGGGTTTAGATATGGTACTTAACCCGGTAGATATGGTATTTAATTATAAAGGAACTTACGAAAACGATTCGCCAGAAGCTTACGAAACTCTACTTTTAGATGCCATGACAGGCGATCAAACCTTGTTTATGCGTGGTGATCAAGTTGAGGCCGCTTGGGAATTGGTAATGCCAATTATTCACCTTTGGGAACATAAAACATCTTTAAGTTTCCCTAATTATGCAGCAGATAGTTGGGGCCCAGAAGATGCCGAAGCACTCATTGCAAAAGACGGTTTCCACTGGTTTACGTTACCGATTAAAGATTAAAATGTTAAAGGTTACGAGTTATGAGTTGAAAGTTGGACTGCCATCTTGATACTCATATCTCAATACTCATATCTAAGAAATAAATGAAACTAAACATATTTAAAAATCAAGCTGAACTAAATGAACAATTGGCGCAGTACGTAATTACAATTGCCAATAAAGCCATTTTAGAAAAAGGTCGTTTTGATTTTGTATTAACTGGCGGAAGTTCGCCGAAAGGCTTGTACAGCTTATTATCTACTACATACAAAGACCAAATTGATTGGGATAAAACTTATTTCTTTTTTGGAGACGAAAGAACTGTTTTGCCATTTGAAAAAGACTATAATGGTTTAATGGCTAAGGAAAGTTTCTTCGATAATTTAGAATTAAAGGATGGTCACGTGTTTTATGTGGACACCAATTTATCTCCAGAAGAAGCTGCTGCTGATTATAAAGAAAAGTTAGACCAACATTTTGGAGCTGCGCCCATTATTTTCGATTTAATTTTATTAGGCATGGGTGATGACGCACATACAGCATCTATTTTCCCTCAAACAGATTTAGTTAGCAGTAAAGAAGCTACTGTTGCAAGCGTTCGGGTAGAAAAACTGAACACCAATCGCGTGAGTTTAACAGCACCGTTGATTAACCAAGCAAAAAATGTGGCATTTATCACCTTTGGCGAGAACAAAGCAAAAGCTTTAGAACAGGTTTTGGGAGAAGAAAAAGATTACGCAAACTATCCGTCGCAGTTGATAAATCCAGTAAACGGAGAATTGCAATGGTTTGTAGATGAAGCGGCTGCTAGTTTGGTAAAGTAATCCCCTCTCTGCCTTGTAGGCATCTCTCCCCAAAAGGGAGAGAATGTAGATAGCAAAGGTTTCCGTCATTTCAAACGTACTTGCCATCGTTCCACTGGAGCGCAGCGTAATGGAGAAATGACGGCAGACTACACTACAAATTTTCCTCAATCAGTAAGTTAATAATACCATCAACCATACCAACTTTAGGTACGTAAATCTGTTTAATTCCCGACCATTTCATTAGCGTAAGGTAAATCTCGCAAGCTGGAACAATTACATCTGCCCTATCTTGGTTTAATTTTAAAATAGAAATACGTTCCTTTAACGAATAGCCATTCAGCTCGTTATACATATTTTTCAGTTTCAAGAAAGATAAAGGCATATCGTCTTTCTCGCCACTCATTCTAAATAATTTATTGATATTTCCACCAGTACCGATACCTGCTAAATGCTTCAGTTCTTTGGTGTTTTGTTTAATCCATTCCTTCATTTCGTTCCAAGTTTCTTCCTTATCTTGGTTGTCTAACATACGGATAGTTCCAATGTTGAACGATTTTGAGGCAATGGGCTGTCTGTTTACAAAAACCGATAATTCTGTACTACCACCACCCACATCTATATACAGATAACTCTTTTTGATATCGAGATTTTCTTCAATATGATTGGAATAGATGATACTTGCTTCACGCTGACCTTCTATAATTTCGATATCAATATTAGCTAATGCTTTAATTTGCTCAATTACCTCGTTACCATTTTTAGCTTCACGCATAGCGGATGTAGCACAAGCCAAATATTTGCTAACGTTATAAACATCCATCAAGTTTCTGAAAGCGGTCATTGTTTTTACCAAATCATCAATTTTCTTGGGTGATAATTTTTGATCTAGAAAAGCGTCATCGCCTAAACGCAAAGGCACACGCACCAAGGTGTTCTTTTTAAATCCGTTACCTTTTTCGTTTTTATTAATATCAGCAATTAATAAACGTACTGCGTTTGACCCAATATCGATGGCGGCGTATCTTAACATTATTGATGTTTGTTTTTAAGGTAATTATAAGTTTGAACCTGAGCTCTAACTTTAGTAGCTAATCTATTTTTGTGGTATTTGTTATCGTTTGTTTTGTTGATATTTCTTGCCTTAACATTATCCTGTAACTGAAGGTCAATAATATCCTTAATTTCTTGCTTAACCTCTTGGTCTAAAATTGGAAAGCCTACTTCTACCCTATGTTCAAAGTTACGCGACATTAAATCTGCAGAAGAAAGAAACATTTCCTCTTTGCCTGCATTGCCAAAAATGAAAATGCGGGCGTGCTCCAGAAACTTATCAACGATGCTAATCACCGTGATGTTTTCGCTAAAATCTTTAATTCCTGGCACTAAACAGCAAATCCCTCTTACAATTAGTTTAACCTGCACACCAGCATTGCTGGCTTCATAAAGTTTTTCTACGATTCCTTCGTCTGCTAAACTGTTTACTTTCAAAATCATATAAGCCGCTTTGCCAGATTTTGCATGCTTAATTTCTCTTTCAATCAAATCGTAGAACTTGTTTCTAGAGTCTATTGGTGAAACGATTAAATGCTTGAAACCTTTGGCAACCGTACGTTTGTTCAATGCTGTAAATAACTTAACCAACTCCGACGTAATTTCTGTCTTAGTGGTGAAAATACTATGGTCACAGTAAATTCGAGCTGTTTTCTCGTTGAAGTTTCCCGTTGCTAAATTAGCATAGTAAGTTACTTTTCTTTTATCTATACGTTTTACTAGGCAGATCTTAGAGTGAACTTTAAAGTCTGTTAAGCCATAATTTACATTAACACCTTCCTCCATTAACCGATTGGTCCAAAAAATATTGGCACTTTCGTCAAAACGGGCTTTTAACTCGATTAAGCAGTTTACGATTTTACCATTCTTTGCGGCATTAATTAAAGCATTAATAACTTTAGAATTTTCTGCTAATCTGTACAAAGTGATATTAATTTCTGTAACCTTTGGATCAATAGCTGCTTCGCGTAAAAACAAAATGATGTAATCGTAAGATTGATAAGGCAAATGCACCACATAATCCTTTTCAGCAATCTTTTTGAATAGACTTTCTGTACGGTGTAATCCTTTAACTTTAAGTGGCACTGTAGATGGATATTCTAATTCCTTACCACCAACATTTGGAAATGCAATGAAATCGCCGAAACGATGATATTTGTTGCCAGGAATTAAGCCATCTGCACCAACTTTAAGCTTGCTCACCAAAAAGCTCAACATATCAAAAGGCATATCGCTGTCGTAGAGCAAACGCATGGGCTTACCACGTTTCCGTTTATCAATGCTTTTACGTAGTTCTTCTACAAATTTATCGCTAACGTTTTTGTCAATATCCAATTCTGCATCTCTGGTGAGCTGTATCGAATAAGCTTGTATTTCTCTATAGTTGAACACGTAAAAAATATCATCCAGACAATATTTAATGATATCTTCTAACAGGATAATAAACTTTAAATCGTTAGTTTCAGGTAAAACAAGAAATCTTGAAATACTATCAGGAAGTTCTAAAATGGCATATTTTCTATTCTTGCCGGAGTTGTTTGATAGTTGAACGAAGAAGTACAAAGCCCTATCCTTCAATTCAGGAAATGGCTTATTCACATCAATCATAATGGGCACCAAATTCGAAAGAATTTTATCTCTAAAATGCTGACGCACAAACTCTCCACGAGAAACGTTAAGCTGTGTATGGTTTAAAATAAAAATTCGCTTTTGAGCTAACTCCGTTATTAAAATATCTTGAAAAAGTGTTTCGAAACGACGTTCTAACTTTACAACGATATTCTTAATTTCTTCTAAAACTTTTCTCGGATTGAAACCTAATAACGCTTTTGCTTTGTCATTTAAACTCACCAACCTATTTAAAGATGCCACCCTTACGCGGTAAAACTCATCTAGGTTAGAAGAAAAGATGGATAAAAATTTAATACGTTCAATTAAAGGCACCGTTTCGTCCGCCGCTTCTTGCAGCACACGTTCGTTAAAATACAACCAACTTATTTCTCTATTTAAAAACGGAAGCTTCTTTTTGGCCATTAGGTAAATCTAAAAAATCCCTATGAAGGGATTTTCAAATTTTAAAAATTTATGTTAATTTAAGATTAAGCGTGAGTTAACAAAAACCAATTATTTAACATTAGTTTTCTTAGCTGCGGCAGCTGCATTTGGCACCTTTGCAACAGCAGGCTTAGTTTTCGCTGGTGTTTTTGCACCCGTGGTTGCACCTTTTGACGGAGCCTTTTGTACCACTGCTCTTGTTTGTGCTTTCTTTGCAGCAGGTTTGGCTGCTACAACTTTATCAGCAACTTTGTCGACAACGGCTTTTGCGCCAGTGCTTGCAGATTTTACTGGAGCCTTCACTGCTTTCGCTACTTTTTCTTCAGTTTCTAAGGCCACAACTTTTACACTGCTCACTACTGGTTTAGCTTTCTTAACTGCTTTCTTCACAATTTTACTTGCAGATTTATCAGCTTTTTTTATCAGCTTAGGTACATCTTTTTTAACCGTCTTTGCTTTTTTGGTAGCAGTATTTTTTTTAGTCGAAGTAATGTTCTCAATCTTGTGCTCAACCACTTCCTTTACATCTGTAAATGTTTTTGCAATCTTCTTAGCAACAGCCTTACTTGCTTTGGCAACATCGGCGCCAATAGCTTCTGCATTGTGCCCTAAGCCTTTAACTGCTTCCAAAAATTTTTCAGTTAAACTTTGTTCTAACTGTTTCTTAGCTGCTTTTTTAACGGCTTTCTTTGACGTTTTTGATTTATTAGCTTTCATGTAATTCTTTTTAGAGTGATGATCCATCATGATTGTAAGTCACGATGTTTCATGCGTTTAAAATTAGTTTAGAGGGTAGTGAAATTGACCTGATTGTATTTTTCATAAAATCATGATGGTTTCAGTTATTTTTTTGCGTTTTTTGTAATTAATTAAATTTATCAATTTTTTCAATTTAAGCACAACAATATGCCAAGTTTCGATATCGTAAGTAAAATAGATGCACAAACTTTAGACAATGCCATCAATAATGCTAAAAAAGAAATTTTGAATAGGTATGATTTCAATACTTCTAAAAGCAGCATCGAGCTGGATAAAAAGACGAATATCATTACCATTCTTACGGAAGACGATATGCGCTTAAAAGCCATCATCGATTCTATCATCTCTAGAATGATGAAACAACATTTAGACCCAAATAGTTTGGATTTCGGCAAGGAAACTATCGCTTCTGGCAATATGATTAGAAAAGAAGTAACCGTAAAAGAGGGTATCGATAAAGAAACGGCTAAAAAAATTGTCGCTAAAATTAAAGACAGCAAGCTAAAAGTTCAACCGTCTATGATGGATGACCAAGTGCGTATTCAAAGTAAAAACATTGATGATCTGCAAAAGGTAATTCAATTATGCAGAGGTGAGGATTTTGGACAGCCTTTGCAGTTTATTAATATGAGGAACTAAATGAATTTTGAATGAGTGAATTAATAGATGAGTAAATGATTTGCATCACGGTCATCCAGTTAATCATTTACTCGTGGCGAATTATCACAAACTATATCGGCCAATTCAATCATTCTCTCATTCAATCATTCAAAATTACTACACGTGGAAATTAAAGAAAATGGTTTTATTTTTTCAGACGACCGCAATCTAGTTGACATCGAAGCTGTGCACCATTACCTAAGTACAAAATCTTATTGGGCAAAGAATATTCCTTTAGAACTAGTGCAAAAGTCAATAGCAAATTCACTTTGTTTTGGCATTTATAAACAACGGCAACAAGTTGGTTTTGCCCGCTGGGTAACAGACGGAGCTACTTTCGCCTACTTATGTGATGTGTATGTGGAAGAAGATTTTCGTGGCTTAGGGCTTTCTAAAAAACTGATGTCGCTAATGTTATTTCACCCAGATTTGCAGGGCTTGAGAAGATATCAATTGGCCACTTTAGACGCCCATGGCTTATATGAACAATTTGGCTTTAAAGCCTTAGAAAATCCAGAAAGGCAAATGGCCATTGTGTTTAAGGATTTGTATAGTTAGTTAGCTTAATGAGGTAATTATTAATCTTATCTCTTACCAGCCTTTAACCCAATCTTTCTGCTGTGCATCATTTAAATAAGTCCAAGCTACAATTCTTGTAATTTTATTGCCTGTACTCATTTCACTCGTTCGCACTTCAGCAACTTCTGCTCGGTTTAACATGGCATAGATGCTACCCAAATTTTCGCTTTTAGAAACCAAACTTGTAAACCAAAGGCACTGATTTTTAAACAGCTTACTTTCTTCAATCATTTTCCCAACAAACGCCACTTCACCACCTTTAGTCCAAAGCTCTGTATTTTTACCTCCAAAATTTAATACCGGATTTGCATAGTTCTTATGCCCTAAATTTCTACTTTTTCGTTGCGAGCCAGCACTCGCTTCTTCTGCCGATGCGTGAAAAGGTGGATTACAAATAGTTAGGTCAAATTTTTCTTCTTTACGAATGATATTCTTAAAAATATCTTGTTTTGAAGCTTGTAGCCTTACTTTTACACCCGTTGATAAGTCAGGATTAACCTCAACAATATTTTTAGCAGATTTTACCGCAATGTCATCAATATCTGAACCTACAAACTGCCATCCGTATTCTTGATGACCAATAATGGGATAAACACAATTTGCACCCACACCAATATCTAACACCTTTACTTTTTTACCAGAAGGAATGTTCTTTGCATTACAAGAAGCTAATAGGTCTGCTGCGTAATGAATATAATCTGCCCTTCCAGGTATTGGGGGACATAAATAACCCTCAGGTATATCCCAAAAATCAATTTGGTAGAAATGCTTTAGTAAAGCTTTGTTTAAGGCTTTAACTGCCTTAGGATTAGCAAAATCTATCGACTCATCGCCATATTTATTAATGGATAGAAACTCGGATAGCTCTGGTAAAGCAGCTTTCAAGCTATTAAAATCATAGCGAGACCTATGCTTGTTTCTGATGTGTAAACTGCTTTTTTCTTCAGATTTATGATTACTATTTCCCATTAAACAGTTTTTACCTCTTCTTCATTATAATGCTCGATATCTGTAATATATCTATTTAAAATCAAGAAATCATAAAGTGGTTTCGCCTCTGGAGATACCGGCATGTTTTGCGTAGTAATTACGGTGTTGCTTTTCTTGTCTAAAAATGGGTAGGCAAATAACCTAACATTTCTACTGAACATATCGTTTACATAATTCAACAAGTGTCCGGTATAGTTCTCACCGAAATTAGCCGAATTAAACACAAATTTTAAGTTGTTAATGTTGGTAGACATTCCCACGCTTTTTGGTCGGCATCTATCTAAATACTTAGCCAATCTGTTTTTACGTGTAAAGTTAGATACAATTACAAAATTACCCGTTTTACACATCTCTTCTGCCCTTTTTGCCACTACTTCTAAATCAATATCATCAGGTGTTTCTTGGGCATTGGTAAGCACGTTAGTAATCAACACCTCAATCATTTCAATTAAGTTATTGTCCTCTACTTTGTTTAACGTTTTAAACTTCTCAGTCGCTTTATTAAACAAATCAAAATTGGGGTTCGATTTCTGAGCATATTTTGTTCTCAAAATCATCACATCCTTTTTGTACAATAAATCTTTAGCTTGTCGAGGGTGCGAATCCGAGTCGAAAATAGCTGCCGTAGAGAAGTCTTTTACAATTAAGTAAAGATTTAGTAAAAGGTTATTAATATCTTTAAAAGCAGGACCTTGAACAGAAATTAAATCAATTTCTACAGAACCAACGTTCAAATTATCTACTAAAGATTCAATCATCTTTTTCGGATCATTGGCATAATAAAATGCCGCATAAACCAAGTTCACGCCAATCATTCCCAACACACGCTGCTGCATCTGCACATCGGTATCTAACAAGCGAATGTGGAAGTAAATTTCGTTCGGCAAACCTTCGGGCTCACTTTGAAAACGCAAGCCAACCCAACCATGAGGGTCATTTGTACGGGCAAAATTTAAGGTAGTCACCGTGTTTGCAAAAGCGAAAAAAGTTTTATCCCTGTGCTTATCCCCTTTCAAGCGCTCAATTAATAACGAATACTCATGGTCTAACATCTTGAGTAAACGCGTTTGACTTACGTACCTGCCCGAGTCTTCAGCACCATATATCTCGTCACTAAAGGTCATATCGTACGCCGAAATGGTTTTTGCTACCGTTCCAGAAGCAGCACCAACGTTAAAAAAAGACCTTGAAACTTCTTGTCCAGCACCTATTTCTGCAAAAGTGCCGTAAATTTTTGGGTTCAGATTAATCTTAAGTGCCTTACGCTTGATGTCGATAATTTCTTGTTGCATGCTGCAAAATTAATAAAAACGGTTGATGTCCCTAATGGTAGCTTTTAATTTGGTTTGGTTCTTAATAAGTCGAGTTTCTAAACCTTAAGTGTTAAAAGAATCAAGCGCTAAATATTTTGAAAAGCAATTGCAACTTTACCATTAATGCTAGTCGGGACTGTACACTTCAAGTCCTCGTTTCGCGATGCTGCACTCCAGGCTTTACGTTGCTATCCCGTTTACCAACTTAGGTTACTACACTATATAGACGCTACCAAGAACTACTATACTGCGTAACATAAACCCGGTAGTAGCGAACACAAAGGCGTAGCCTGCGTAAAGCGAATAACGGGACTAAAGGTGAATTAAGTGATGGTTTTGATTTTCGGAAATCAATTGGCCTTTAAATAAAAAAGGTTAACTGTAAAACAAAACAAGGGCAACATTTTTCAATGCGCCCTTGTAACCTTAAACCAAACCCACCTGGGGTTAAATCAAACCATTGTATTATGAAACTACAATTTCTTTATGCTCGTCTTTTGCCTTCTCTTTTTTACCAATAGTAATATTTAATATCCCATTGATATACTCTGCACTAATTTGTTCTGCATCAATACCTTCTGGCATAGAAAAAGATCTAGCGAATGACAGATATTCAAATTCTTTGCGAGTGTAATCTTTTTGCTCTTCAGTTTGTTCTGCTTTCTTTTCTGCCCAAACAGAAAGGTTGTCTTTTTTCAACTCAATTTTAAAATCTTCTTTAGTTAAACCAGGGGCTGCTAACTCAATTTTATAATGGGTAGCCGTCTCTAAAATATTTACCGGTGGCATTTTATTTACACCGTAATTTTTATTTAAAGCATCGCTAAACAATGAGTCGAATACGTTGTTAAAGTAAGGTGCTGTGTTTCTGGTTCTGTTGTTGAATTTTACTAAGCTCATTTTTATATCTCCTTATTATTTTTTTAATTTTTATTAGATAAACACTCTTATTCAAACTACATTCCAATCCAAAAAAATATGATATTTAAGACATTTTGGCGTAAAAAAGAAAAAACAGAAGACAAAAAGTCAGAAATTACTGCAAATTCAGATATTTTCAAGTACCGTACTGATTTAGAAATGCGCTTTACTGATTTAGATATGATGGGCCACGTGAACAATGCTGTGTACTTTACATACATGGAAATTGGGCGTACCAAGTATTGGCAACAGGCGATACACTGGGATTGGAAGAAAACTGGTGTGGTGATGGGAAAAGCAAGTATTACCTATATTAAACCGCTGCACTTGGGCGATAAAGTAAGTATGTACGTTCGCACCTCCCGTATAGGTAATACCAGTTTCGACTTAGAATATTTAATTGTTAAAACACAAAACGGTGAAGAAATCATCTGTAGTGAAGGTAAAACGGTTTGTGTAGTTTATGATTACGAAACCAAAAGCCCTGTCCGTATTCCAGACAAGGAAAGAACTAAGATGATAGATTTTGAACAGTTACCCAAAAGTTAAAGGCTAAGCTTTATGGTTTACTATAGCTTAACTCTACAAAAGAATGTCCTATTTGACCTGGCATAGGTGGGTTTAGTTTTCTGATACCCACTTTTGCTGTGTTTATAAAAGGATAATTTGATTTTATTTCCTCAATGATATTCTTCACCACCGTTTCCAACAACTTTTGAGTTTTAGCCATTTCTTGGCGGATAATGGTGTTTAGCACTTCGTAGTTAACTGTTTTATCTAAGTTCTCGCTATCGTCTACATTAGCGTTAAAAGTCACTGCTGCATCTATCATAAAATAACAACCAATCAATTGTTCTTCAGGATAGAAACCATGAAGTGCATGGCATTTTACATCTTTTAAGGCTACGGTCTGGATATACATTTTAATTAAATTAATGGTTCAATTTTACTCAACTATCATATAGATCAGAAAAAATTGAGGAATTCTATATTTCTTATACCAAGAGCTAATATCGATATTTCCTTTAGAAACCTCACAATATCCTAAGTTTCCTGCTTTAGGATTTTCGTTTGGGGGTGTAATTAATGCAATTTGAACCTCTGTACCGGTCACGAAATCAATTTTATCGGTATTTCCAGTGAGATCTCTC
>Ga0256901_1001165_pt1 | contig 13491 bp, 6 predicted proteins | sample MC6MC0689MT_FD_190200 | JGI IMG/M metagenome (GOLD analysis project Ga0256901, IMG submission 190200) | Metatranscriptome of enriched soil aggregate microbial communities from Iowa State University, Ames, United States - MC6-MC0689-MT... | ecosystem: Environmental > Terrestrial > Soil >... | reverse complement strand
TTTTTTTTTCTTCCCAAACTGATTTTTTTTTTTTTTTTTTTTTCCCGTAAAATTGCTATTTTTATTTTTTGACAACATGGTGTTGTTTCCGACCAAAACTCCATCGATACAGATGAATGCCTGTTCTAACGACATTTGCACGGGTTTTATTTCTTTTTCACCCAATTGTATTCATTTTTTTGCAAGACCAAGATCGGTACCGATTCCAATCATGGTACAAAGTCTTGAGGGCACAAATTGAACTGCAAACCTTCCAGTTTTAGTTTCGGGAAGGGCGGTTATATTAGGAGCGCATCAACATTGAACAACACAAATCATTCCCAACTTCTTTTCCAAATTGGTGCTAATTTTAATTATTTTACGCTATATCATTTGTACATATCAAGATTTCGCTCGTATAACTCCACTTTGTATTATTTTAACCATCTTTAGTTTTTATTTTATTCAAATTTGAAATTCGCGACAATGTAAAAAAAAAAAAAGAGCTCAAATTTATGAATCAAGTTTTAATCCGAGATTACTTAACACCAATCATCCCCGCTATCCTCATCAGATGAGGAAAAGCTGATGTGAATGCCTTGGCTTTGAGGGTTTCCTTCATGTTCACCAGATTCATTCGTTAAATTGGCAGAGTCGTCATTCTTTTGAGGTTTTTTCGTATTAGCGGTATCACCAACACCAACACCAACACGTTTGATATTTTTATTAGAGGATAAATGGGAAAAGTCACGTAAAAGTTTGGAGTCATTTTGAACTTCTTCAAAATCAAGATTAAATTTTTCAATTCCCATAGATGACGAATCATCAATATTACAATTATTAATACGATTAATATGACTATTACCAAGACAATTTAATATTTTTGCATTACTTTCTTGATAACCATAAAATAATAACCCAAGATCTAATCCAAATTCATTCCTGCCACGATATAAATGTTGAAACGAACCACATTGGTATAAATAACTATCATCATGACAAACCTTTGGTTGTGATTGCGATTGATTTGAAAGTAACGGCTGAGTAGCCGGGGTAGAATTCAAACTTTTTTCACGATTTTTTAAACTAAATTCTCTTGAATATCGACTTGTACACCACTCCCACCAAGCTGATGATAAATTCGGATACATTTGTAAATATTCACTATATTCACGTGGGGTAAGAATGTACGAGCTTTCTCTCATTAATGCCAAAGTGATGTTATCTTTACGAGAATTGGCCAATGTTGATGGTGAACTTTGCCCCGTATTTTGTTTGAGGCAGAGTTGAAGTTGATCGCGGGGTAAGGAATGTAAGAGGGAAATATTACTCCGTTCTAATAATTGATATAGAAATAAAACTATTGAAATATTTTTCGTAATTAACCCACGGATTGAATCATTTTTATTCCAATATAATTCATTATTTGAATACAATGTAAAATGACTTGGATAAAAACGAATTGCATATTCGATTGAAACCAAAGAAATAAAATTTGAATTAACATTTGCAACAGTTAATACCTTACTTAATGGTGCACTATGTAAACCATTCCCACGGTCCATAGAGCCAATAATAAACCCAGATGATAATAAACAGTCCAAATCAGTATGGATCGTTTTGAGTAAGTTTGGTAAATCTAAAGGAGAGCTCCCACCATTCAAAGTAATTGAATTCAAAGCGGGGATAATATAAGTAGAGCGAACTTTTTTATTCATATCATCGTTGCTTGATGATTGTTGTTGGGGGGCCGGTTGGAGGAGTTTTTGGCGTTGTTTTTGATAATATGCTTGAGTGCTTGCTTGAGTGAATTGAGTCGCGTAGTCTTCTTGGCGATGAATAGCAGCTTTGAGACTATCTAATGAGTCATAACGGAGGTAGTTTGAAGCAGCAATCATGACTTCTTCTTGATCTGGCTCAAGCTTAGGTGTAGAAGCCTGAATAGGCTGAACGAAACCAAAGATGAGCTGGGAAAATAATAATAATGGGGTAGATGGGGGGAAATCCATAATAACTGGTTTAACCGCGGTGATTGGATTTGAAGATTTAGTTTTGAGTAAATTTCGTTTTAAGTCTTGTGTTGAGTTTCCAACATCATCATTATATTGATCATCATTCATCACGACGCCGCGATTTCCATCACTTTCTTCATCATTATCACCATCACTATCATCTTCGCCTTCATAATGACCATATAATGGATGATCACGATGGCGAGAATGCCAATCAATTTGATTATTTGACATTTTGTCATTTTCAAAATAAAACCATGATAGTTGTTTCAAATTGTCAAATAAGAACGCCATTTTCTTATTTATTTCACTCATACCGGCTTTATCACTGGTCTCACCTTCATTTTCAGGAATAACAATACTTTTGGAAATTTCTCCATTTTGTTCATTAACCCTTCTAAGTAAAGAAATATGTTTAGAAAATAATGTAAACCATTCTACAGCGCGTTGAATCCGTTCAAATTTGTAAACTTCAGCCATTAAAACTAATTCTTGATCCTTTTTCAAAATCTGTGCTGCCTTTCTTTGAGATTCAGAGAGAATTGTTAACATCATAAAGCGATGAAATGATGAATTTGATGAGCTTGATGGGGTACCAGTCTGACTAACACTTGATTGAGAGTTGGATTGTGAGCGAATTGGTGATAATGCACGTAAACGAGCACGTGGACTACGATGTAGCACAACCTTATCTTCCATTGCTAGTTGTGGTTGTTGTGGTTGTTGTGGTTGTTGTGGTTGTTGTGGTTGTTGTTGTGATGAGGTTGGAGTTTGTGGGACATGTTGAGCTAGTCTGGACCGGCGTTGATGTTGAATTGAGATTGGGACCATTTCATCTTGTTTTTTATGATTGGTTAAGAAATTAGCGCTTGTACTTGGCACAGCATTGGATGGGAAGACTGACGATAGTGTAGGATTGAGCGGTTTTGATTGCTGCGCGGTTGGTAGCAGTGGTTGTTGATGCTGTAAAGGCTTGGAAGGTTGAGGAGCTGATGTAGTGGTTGAATCTGTTGGAGGAATTTGAGGGTTTTGGGTCATAATTGGATTGGTGTTGTTCGCATTACGAGATGACAATTGATTGAAGAAAGAAGATGAGCTTAAGAATGAAGTCGTTTGGCGTTCAATGAGTGGTACAGTATCATCAGAAAATGAGTAGATATAATAGGGATCAATGCATTGCTCTTTGAGGGGATTTGAAACAAGTTGAGTTGCAAAAATGGAGGGTAATTTCGTGTTTTGAGTATCACTCTGGGCATCATTTCGATTATTTTGCTCATTAGTCTGTTCAATTTCAAAGACAATCGGTGGTAATAACATTCTCACTATTTCTTCTTTTAAAATGATCGGAAATTGATGTAATGGACATGTAATATCCAATGGTATCAATAGCGACATTAATAAAAAACCCAATAATTTACTTGTAGCATCTTGATTGAATCCGCATTTCGCAGAAACGAATTTACCATCGTCTACAGGATGTGTAGTATTCATTTCAGTCACTATGTAATCAACAGAGGGATTAGAATTTGTATGGTTCGGTGTTTCATACGCAACATCTATATTTTTACGAACACGTGGAGTGGAGAGCTGAGTGACATCTGTAATGGCGGTTGGGAGGTTTCGTTTTGGTAAAACTTTATTGACCTTGGGAGTAGCTTGTTCAACCAGTTTGGGACCTTTACTTTGTTCATCTTCACTAGCATTTTCAATTAAAATTCTATTTTTGGATTCATTTTCGAGAATTTTACGATTTTGTTCAAGAATACGAACATATTCACCGCTTGAAAGGGGTTGAGAAGTGAGGGATGGTAATAAACAAGAATTTGAGACAAAAAGGGAGTACAAACGTTTGGGTAATAAAGCTTGACTAAAGTCACGATTATATAAATACCCCCGGGAAGAAACAGAATCAAGTAAGGAGTCTATGGTTTGTTGTTTTTGATCGTATTGGATTGGATAAAAGTGAAGTGGTGAGAAAGATTGGAATAATGATTTAAACGTTGATGAAAATACCTTTTGAAACACATCATCATTCGGATCCATAAAACTACTTGGAGTTACAAAATGATCTTTTTGAGTGATTTGTTCCAAACCAGCGCTGGTTTCAGTCGGAGTGTATTCTGTCTCTTCATTCGTTGAAGTGTTATATTTGAGTGATTGTTCTTCAATAAGAATTGGGACACGATGTTGACAATATGCATGTGCGTATAACCCATCATGTAGCGCTTTTCGCATCGGTTCCAATTGTCGGTTTGTTTTTTCTAAATAACCTGACACACTTTTCAAAAAAAAATCCATTTTTTTAACATTCATATCAATTTGACCGATTTGGGCTTGAATTCTTGTTCTCGCAGCAACAGAATTGGGATCATTGGGTGGCAATAATAATAATTGTGATTTTAATGTATTTGCTTGGTTTGTTAATAAAATGGGCACTTTTGCCTTTTCAGCTCGTTGTTGTTGTAAGAGGTTAACTTGGGTAATCATCAAGTTGTAAACTAACCGAGTAATAGTAATTTTAATACGGGTATAATGGAGAGTTGTCAAGACAATTAAGATACTCAAGAAGAGTTGTGTATGATTTAATCGTTTTGAATCATCGCTTGTAACACCCCCACTAATACCTTTCTGGCGTTTATTCCCATTATTTTGACCATAGCCTCCACTTGAGGATGAATCATCATTATCAACGATATTTTTCGCCAAATTAATAATTTCTTCTGGGAGTGCTGCCAAATCGTGACCCAAAAACGCAAATAATAAATACCTCAACCCAAATACGCCTTGTGCGTGACGAGAAGAAGAGCTGTTACTTGTGGAAGGCGTAATTGTTGTAAGACGTGAGTTGGGGCGAGTGGTTGATGTGGACGGGGTTGAGTTAAGGGGGTTTAATGTGGTTTGACGGGAGGAAAAGGCTTGATGAGTGACGAGCTTAGTTGGATCAATATTTCCGTTTTTTTGTATTGCAGGATCAAAACTTGAAATTGAAAATAAATCGGGTGAGTAATTTGAAAGCAAACATAAAATTGATAAAAATTCATCTTGTTTTAATGCAGGATAATGCTCCAAAGTATTCACATTAGTATTACCAGGTGTAGATGTTGCACTTAAACCGGACCGTTGAGAGGAAGAAGGGGGCGTGATTGGGGTTAATAATGACCGAGTTTGAGAGGTTTGTTGTGAGTGTTGAGGTTGAGAAGTGGGAGTAGTTGAAGTGCTTGGAGTTGGGGCAGGGAGTTGAATTTTATGAATTAATTCAGCTGGAATATTCGCATAATCCCCAGAAATTCTCCCATAATGATTATATAAGTCTAAAATCGAATGTGAGGAATCAATTGAAACAATTTTTTTTAAAATTGATGCAATCGGTAGGGAGTGAGTAGGAGGGAGATGGCCGTAGCTTTCATCATTGTTATTTGTTGTTGAGGGGGTTGTTGAGGATGCAGTGGAAGCACGAGGAGAACTCCGTGGTGAGGATGGGCGTGATTGTCCACGGTTAATATGAGTGGTTTGACTTCTATTAGTTAATTCAATATCGACATCAATTTCTTTTAATAATAATGATGATATTTTTTGAAGATGGTATTGAAAATTAACACTTTCAAGGACAAACAAAATAACAAAGATTTGGTTCATCCAAGGTAAGCTTGTTAAAACCGAGGGGAACAATGAGTTAGGATGAAACCCCGAAGGGATTGCAGTTGGATCTGGTGGGGGATAATTTAAATGATATGGGAAGGCAAATGGTGATGAAAATAAATAAGTTAAGAGTTGAGATGGAGATTCTGCAATTTTGGTCAGATTTGTGCAATTTTGTTTGATATTTTTTGTATCAATTTTAACCATTTGAGTATTTATGAGATTTTGAGCTTTTTCAGCTTCAATTTTGACTGAAGCAGGTTCAGTAGGGATTACAATATCATTGTCTTCTTGTCCTAATTGTACTTGTTCATTTGCTCTTAATAGCTCCAATTCTTGTCGTTTTAATTTGTGTTCAATTCGGATCTTTTGGTTCAATTTAGTAATTCGTTCTTCATCTCCTTCTCGAAATGTATCCAAAGTTTGACCTGATCTTTTTACTCCACCAAGTGGAATACCATTAACCAAAATTGTTCCCCGATTGATATTTTTTATTTTTGGGGGGGGGATTTCATCTACAGGCGGGGTAATATTAGTGGGCGAATCAAGTTTCTCGCTTACAACATGTTGTTCAATAAGTGCAACAGCATTGCGAGTTTTGCTAGTCGAATTTGGGGCTTTATTGTGAGGATTTGAAACTGAATTTGACCTTGACGTTTCGCTTTCTTTAGTGCTTTGTTCTTGAAGTCTGGCGGAGGAACGCGTTGTCCGAATTGGATTTGGCATTGTCTAAAGCGGTATGTTAATTTTGCTAATTGTTGAGAAGGTTTTCTGGTTAGGAAAAGCCAATTTTGGTTTTGGGAGACAAAGTAACGGGAAATTGAGATGAAGGGTTAATGGTGTTTTGTGTTTATGGGAGGAGAGAATAAACTATATAATGTGATGTTGTGATCGATGGCGAATGTATTATGCCGAGGTACTCCTATTTAATACAAAATTAACGAGTTCGGTGCTCCAAAAAAACCGTTGAATTTTTCCAAATTACAACCGCCGAATCCAAATCATTTCCTCAGGGTCTCTATGGCAAAAGCAAAGGTGTGGTATTGACCAAAGTGAATCTTTTACGGGTACGGATTTAATCCCAAACTCTGATCTGTTGTTCTTGGCCTCAAAAAGATGGCAATTTGGGAAAATTCCTTTTGTTCTTTCAAATGAGAAAGTTATCATAGTTTCGGCACCCATCAAGAAAAAAGGCGGACAAATACGAAAATTTATGAGAATCCCAATTTCAGAGAGGGTTGGGTAATATTTATGATCTGCACAGTGGAAAAAAAAAAAAAAAAGACAAATATTTATCGGAAAGATCGGAAAGAGGTAAAAAAGAAACCAAACAAAATTACATTGCTGCCATTCTCATTGCTCCATCAATTCTCATAACGTTCCCATTCATATACTCATTTTCACATAAAAACATCACGCAGTGAGCAAATTCAGCTTCATCACCTAAACGATTTGGAAAAGGAACTTGTTTTGCAAGACTGTCTTGGGCCTTTTGTGGTAATCCCTTCATCATTGGTGTTAAAAAGACCCCCGGAGCAATCGTATTAACTCTGATACGTGATTGTGACAATTCACGTGCTAATGGAAGTGTAAATGAAACAACACCACCTTTGGATGCAGAGTATGCAGTTTGACCAACTTGACCATCAAAAGCTGCAACAGAAGCAACGTTAATAATTGACCCTAAAGATTCTGTATTAACACCATCAGATTCTAATTCCCCTTCACGTTGGGGGGCAACAAGCGGGATGTTATTCGCTTTTGCATACGCCACAACATGATGAGCGAACCAACGGATGACATTAATCGTCCCAGTAAGGTTAACATCAATAACTTTTTGAAATGTGGATAAATTTTGTGGATTTGTATTTTTTTGGAGAAGTTTTGATGGTGTACCAATACCAGCGGAATTAATTAAAATATTAACTTGTCCAAAATTTTTAATAATTTCTTCAAATGCTTTTTTGACTTGCTCATCGCTGGTGATATCAGTTTTGATAAAAAGAACGCGATTTTTATACTTTTCGATAACAGGCCCTAATAATCCTTCAGAAAAGTCCAAAACAGCGACCTTTGTGTCTTTATAACGTGATAACGCCATGACGGTTGAACCATAACCTAGCCCACTTGCCCCACCGGTAACAACAAAGACTTTATCATCAAGTTTCATATCTTATTGTTTTTGTTGATAAGTATGATGGAATAAGGTATAATGATGTAAAAGATTGGGTGATGGATAGATTGGGGAACGAATGCGGGAGTTTTGGAAGGTAGGGGGAGGGAAGTAAGGGGGTTTAGAGTGAGTAGAATAATTGACAATGATGATTTTGGAGTAGTCGGGGCAGGAGAAGGAGTGGGCTCGGAGGTGAGTACCACGCGAAGAGAAGGGGCGATAAAGGGCTCATTATTGAGTTAAAATGAAGATTGAAGAGGAAAATGGACTTGATTGTAGACGCTTGGGGGTAGTTTTATGGGTAGAGCTGCGAATTACACATTGTCTTGATTATTTTGTTCGTGGTATTAATTTAATAAAACCGACGGTATGCTCAATGGTGAGCGGGTTCCATATGCTGAAAAGATTGAAGATTTTTAAAATTGTCAAAGCCGTTAATATGAAGTATTGGGTTTAAATATCGAAAAAACCGCAATAACGCGTGGTATTCATGTTTACGCCAGAGTGGATCAACAAAAAACTGAGTTTTAGGCTGATTTGTACTCAAAACGTGTTAATTTGTCAAGGGATTTTTTCTTTTTTTTGTTTTGGATTTTCACAGTTCGAAATTTTCTCCGAAACATGACAAGTTTCCCAATCAGTGGTATTGCTCTATAACCACCAAGCTTTGCCTTATGCAATCCGGATTACATCTCATTTCTCCCAATTCCTTCGCCTGGTAACAGGCATTTATTGAGAAATGAGTTTGTTGGGTTTCATTTCTAAACTCAAATTCCGCAAAGATGATGATATCCTGCTGCCATTCTTGGTCAGTACCAAAAAATCATATATTTGAATATTTTTATTGTAAGTTATATTAAAATTTCAACATCTCTAATCCAAAACGAGCCCTCGTTTTTCCCTCTCCGTTTTCCCAAAAAACAAAAGCGATAAATTTTCCCTTCTCAACCCTTTCATCCCATCCCATTGCCTCAATGCCGCACTGAATCTTTCAATTTTTAGTATTATAATAATGTCTCAAGATAACGTTTCTTTTTGGACAAATCGTTGGAATCTTGCTGAAACTGGTTGGCATCTTTCTCAACTCAATCCAGCTCTTCAAAAGCATGGCGAAGCATTCTTTGGTACTGATTCAACTTCTATTTTATTCCCATTATGCGGTAAATCTCTTGATATGAAGATCTTATCTTCTAAATATAAAGTTGCAGGGATTGAAGGCGTTCAACAAGCATTGGATCAATTCGCAGCTGAAAATAACAGTGAATTGGTTAAAACCACTACTGATATTAATAATTATGATAAATTTACTATGGATATAACAGAAAATGATCAAACATCCACTGTTGATATCTATTTTGGCGATTTTTTTGCGATGAAACCTGAGGGAGAAAAAGTACAATTTGATCGTGTATTCGATCGTGGTTCACTTGTTGCTATTTTACCAAAATTACGCGAGCAATATATGCAAATTATCAATTCATTATTAAAACCTGGTGGTAAATGGATGGTTGCTTCAATGTGTTATGATCAGACTGAAATGCCTGGCCCACCACATTCTATTGGCCCGGATGATATTAAATTTTTATTAGAACAACTTGAAGCTAATGTGCCCAGTTGTAAGTATTCCTTTGAAGTTGTTGAAGTTGTTGATGCGTTAAGTGCGCCACAAAGATCTCGTTTCTTAACTGTAAATGGTGGACCACTTGCTAATTTTCAAGATTATACTATTATTATTACTAAAATTCAATAAATTTGAATTCCGTATTGTTTTATGAATGAATTTGTAACATAATTTTTTTTTTCTTTTTGTTTGGGTCTGTTTTCTTCAATTTGATGTAAAAACGGGTTGTGTTGACAATCCCTTCATTAATTCTATCGTAATGTAATAAATGAACACTTTTAAAACTAATACCAAGTCAGAAGATCAAATTGGGCCGGTTTTTATTCAAAATAATAATCGCAAAATAATCAAAAATAATCAAAAATAATAATATAAAGTAAATGGCTCCCCCATTACCCTACATAAGTTCTAAATTAACCCCATCGGCTAATTCATAATCAGATACAGTCACATTATCTTTGAGGTTAATCTTAGCACGTGAAAGAGTCATTCTTTCTGGTCGCCTGCCAATTTTCATCCCAATTTGTTGTTTGACTTTAAAAATAGTATCACTTTGTAATACCGCAACTTTGAGGGTGGTTCCCATCCTATCACTAACACGTAGGTTAATCAATTTCGGTTTTGGTTGATCTTGCTTTGGATTTTTTGCGGCGTTATCTTGAGTGGGGGTTGATTTGGGGTCATTCTGGTGAGGAACTGATCCCTGTGGTTTCAAAGCAGGAGCAAATGATGTCTTCGCTCTTGAGGCAAATGGGTTAAACCCAACAGTTGGTTCATCAATATCATTGATGGTTTCACCGGTATTAACAAAAAGGTTCTCTTCGTCTTGGGCTGGGGTGGTTGGGTTAGTATTACTAGTGGTTGGTGGTTGAGTCGTCTCTGCGGTAGCTGCCGTACTTAATTCGGTATTTGATTTTGACTTGTCCGAGTTCGCATCAGTTCCCGAGGTAATGGCGATGGGAGCTGAATTCACACCAGGTTCCTTAACCTTGGGGTCAGTCTGAGTGGTAGGGGGGATTGTCACGCTACTTGGATTCGCTGTTGAAGTTGTGGTTGAAGTTGTGGTTGAAGTTGTGGTTGTTGTCGTTGTCGGGACATCACGGGCTGGAACTGGGGTAGGCTTAGCACCTTTCATCCATGGGAGCAATTTCTTTGCGGGAGGGGCTGTTTCAGGTTTTGGGGCATAATTACGATCCCTTTCACGATCTGTGTTCATTGAGAGAAAAGATTTATACGGGGGAAAATGGGCTAATTGAGACGAATTCAAGAATAGGAGGAATTATGAGGTATGGTGCAATCTGAAACGGCTGTGCGGGGGATTTGGCGTTCGTTTCACGGTGCAAAAAAGGGTCCAAAAAAAACCCGAAAAAAAAAAACAAAATGACAAAACTCGAGAATATGAACCATCACTGGGAAATAGACCAATAAATACGGGAAAAACCAAATATATCAAATGGTTTCAAATGCTTCAGTGCTGTTCAACACGGGTAAAGAGAAATATTTCCATTTTTGGAATTTCCAACCGTTTGGACAAAATTGCAAAAATCCACAACGCATTCCTCCAAATTATAAAAAATCTTTGAAAAAATTTTGTCTTGTGTTATATAGGACATGTTGCAATGTCAAAATTAAACACATCACTTGATATCCATTTATCAACCCCGAACTATCCCATTATTATAAAAATTTCATTTTTGTTATTATTTTTCATTTGTCTTTTTTCTGGAATTCATCACATTAACGCTAATTGTTCACCAATTAACCTCGCCATCTCATCAATATTATAATTCTCATCGGATTCTCCGCTACAAAACGACACGTTTACCCCATTTGTACATGAAAACAAAACCTAACGACTTTTTTAAGATACAAAAAAAACTTAATTTGCAAAAAAAATTCCACAATTACATTTATACTCCCCAGGAATTGATTGCTATCTCAACAATTTCTCCATTATCACCTCATAATGAGTCATAATCAAGACGGTCCACGTGGTTTTGGTCAACCACCAAACCCAAATCGCCCCAACCCAGACCTCTTTGCATTTGATCACCAACCTCTTTTCACATTTGTCACTCCGGGCGATTCCGAACATGATTCCACAATGAACACTACCATGAATACTACAATGAACACCACTGCTGAAGTTAATACTACGTTTTTTTCTGAAAATGAATCACATGATGATGATACTTTTGTTGCCAAACCACGCGAATATCGCGGTAACCGCATTCAATATGATCAACATGGACAGGATTATCAAAGCAGAGTTAATTTAAATGGTAAAAAACGTGGATTTGAGGGAGAAAATGAGGGAAAATATCGTTATCAAAATGACGAAAGTTATGAACATTTTAAAAAACAACGTATTAATCAAGGGAATAATGGTAATAATAATAACAATAATAACGTTAATGCATCAACACCTTTTCATTTACTACCAGTCCCAACTGTTGCTGGACTTGAACCACGAGATGTCCTGGATAGATCTATGCTCCATCAAGTCAATGGGTTAATTGATGAACCGTTGTTAGTAAATGCTGAAAATGGTTTAATTGCTGCTGATGGTAGTACACAAGTTTTAGTCCAATTACCACAGCCAAAACAACAAAAATTAATTCATAATAATGAGGGAAATAATTTTGATTTTATTATCCATGATGAGGATAAAAATAACCCCAAAAATAATCAAAAAAATACCAATCACGACCCTCTCAATATTTCCCCAAGTCGTCACAGTATAGTTTCCAACCAAGGTTCAACAAATGATAATGAACAATATATTAATTATCAAAATAATTTACAAAATAATTTTGATAACCATCAACAAGAACAAGAAGATGAACAAAACAATAACGAAAATTTTAATTATCGTTATCATCATCATCATCATCACCATCATCCGGCATCTCCAACAACATTTTCGGCCTATCAAGCAGCAATTAAACAAAAAAATCAACAACCGCAAAAACAACAATTTACTGCGCTTGAAAAAGAAGCACATGATAGGGTTGAGAGCTTGAAAAGGTTGGTTTCACCAAACGTGACTAATACAAAAAATGATCAAAATCATCACAATCATCACAATCATCACAATCATCAAAATTTAAATCCAAATAATCAAGATAGTATTGAAACTAATCAACGTGGCCATCCAACTCCATCTAAATACGGATATCCTTCTACTGCAGTTTCTATGCTCGTCTCCGCTCAAAACCCAAACACTCATTCCCACCTTCCTTCTCTTCCCCAAAATAGTTCACATGATACCTTCAATCAAGAGTATGATGGCACTAATAATGGTAATACCGATGACAACCTTAATAATACTGTTCATAATCTTCATAATGGAGAGCATTCGGTCAATTCTGCTCACCATGGACCTCACTCAACTCTTCTCAATCTCACTCAACCACAACCACAACCACAACCACATCACTCTCATACTCATACCCATAATCACCATCACTCTGGCCAATTCCCCCACTATTTTGACCATAATGGTGATCATATTCATGTCAACGCCGATACTAATGATACTTACTCCCCACATCTCACCAACCACCTTGAAATTGGTTTAGAAACAGCATCTCTTCATTCATCATCATCTTCATCATTCATTACTGATGTTGTTCGTGTCCAAGATGATAGTTATCAACGCCGTGTTAGTTTTGGCCGTGATCAAATCCGTCCTTTGCTTTCTTCACAAGGTTCAAGTCTCGAAACATCATCATCATCATCAAGTTCTAGTACTGTTCCTGAAAGTACTAATAGTGATTTTTCATTCTTTTTAAACCAACATGTCCCCCGTGAAGATTTTTCTGCACCTGATTCGCCGCCGTCATCTCCGCAACAATCGGGTTCTTCTGATCATCATGATTATGACGATTCCGGTCTTAGTTCCCAAGATAGTCTTTCTGTGACTAGCCCTACGACTAAAAATAACACTGAAACAAATGTAGTAATTGGAAATATGTCTGCGGCGAGATTTAAAGAATATTTATTGGAACATCCATCTCATCACTTTAATCTTGATGCTGGTGATGATAATGATGATGATGATGATG
>Ga0256901_1001160_pt1 | contig 13532 bp, 3 predicted proteins | sample MC6MC0689MT_FD_190200 | JGI IMG/M metagenome (GOLD analysis project Ga0256901, IMG submission 190200) | Metatranscriptome of enriched soil aggregate microbial communities from Iowa State University, Ames, United States - MC6-MC0689-MT... | ecosystem: Environmental > Terrestrial > Soil >... | reverse complement strand
AAAAGGGATGGCAAAGGGATATTCAAAACAACCAATTCAAGCACCGGCAAAGGGTATGGCAAAGGGTATGGCAAAGGGTGGTGGTAAAGGCTTTGCGCAGGCACCTGCTCAGGATTTAAGTCATGCGGAACCAGCGGCAGCACCACATGATCAACCTTCAGCAGCAAAACCAGCTGAAAAACCAAAACAGCCAACTGAGGGTGAAAAAATAGATGATAAAAAAGCTGAGGAAGCAAAAGCAACCGAAGAAAAGGATAAAAAGGTCGAAGAAGAAAAGAAGAAAGCTGAAGAGGAAAAGAAAAAAGCAGAAGAAAAAGAAAAAGCAGCGCAATAAGCTCCCAAATCACTCACTAATCACAATCATTTCCATCCAATTGTAACTACAGAATTTGAATTATTGTATTATGATTGGATTTTAATCCAGTATTTATTCAATATTCTTATTTTGTTGCACGACTCTATTCATTTTCAATCTGTATTTCTGTACATTTATTATGTTCGCAACAATAAATATAATAAATTTTTTATTCTCTTCATACTGATATAGTTGGTAATATTGCGTTGCTCAGTGAATAGGATATCGAGAAAAAAAAAAAAAGGTCTATTACTGCTTATTGTGAGACTCCCTTCTCCTAAATTATGGACTCTACAGAAGCATACCATGTTTCCTTTTATTCCATCACATCTTTTATCATCCACAATACTCACATGACAATTTGTCTCTTATTTTCTGTTCATTTATAACCAACAGCTTGAAGACCGCTACGAAGTAGTCTGCGATTGAGCAATGCTTTGCTTTTACCCGAAGAGTTCTCAAACAGGTGGGGTTTATTCGGGGGAGACAAAAGCTAATTATCAAAATGGGAGAGTTTAGTGAGCGGAGTGTGAGCTAATTCATGCCTCGACCACTTGATGCTAATCTCAAAGTCATGGTGAGATTTTGGCGGAGAAAGTGGGGGAGAATGACATAACGAAAGTAATGACAAGACAATAGCATGAGAATTATTAGTCCTACAAATCCGGCCGCCCTTATCAAACCAACTCTCGCAACCATGGAATGGAACCCAGTTTGGGGTCGTTTGAGGGGATAAAAAGTACCAATTGAGATGGTTGTCGGTAAGTGGTGGAAGGGTTTTAGTAGCGGAGGGTAGGGAATACAATGAAGATAGTAACGGTTTTTGACGGTCAAGATTGGAAAGAGTTATTTTTTTTGTCGAGCTTGGGCCAATAATTGTTAAAATGATCTTTACATCATCCTCACGGCCTTCTATTGCGGTTAAATTTTGAGATAAGAGTTGAGAGAGTTTTTCCTTTTCGAGGAGCTTCGGACCATATCGTGTTGCCATGGATGAAAATGTGTCAACTTGAGGTACTGTTGGGAAAGGATATTTGTCTATGGGGGGCGGGGGGTGAGAGTGAGAGTGAGAGTGAGGAGGGCTCTTTTCCAAGTCGATATCTTCAACTAATTGCTGGATTAGAGATTCAGTTCCTGCGACCAAATGTTTGGTTTCTTTAATTGGGTCTAGTGGTTGTTTAGTAGTTGAGTGCTCGGGTTCTTTAATTGGATCTTGGGGCTGTTTATGGATGGTTTTGTTCTGTGATATGGGTCCATTTTGGAATTGAATAATTGGGTTTGCTGCATGTAAGTTCACAACATTATCTTGTTCATTTCCGATAGGTTGAGCTTGGTTTTGTGCAATATTGAACCGTTCATTAAATTTAATCCCTCGGTCAGCAGATGTTCGCTTCAAATGGAACATTTCTTCAACATATACTTCGTGATTCCATCGAGTTTTTTTAACAAGTTCGGGTTTGTTGCCATTCGGAAATGAAGTCCACGTGAATGAAGTTGGAGTTGGAGCTCTAGTCGATGTGGATACAGTCGGAGTGGGAAGTCTATCTGTCGACGAAGGGATTGTATGAGTGTTTCGAGAGGGGATTAAATTTGTTGTTTTTAATCCCTGTTGTGGTTTTTGAGTGGGGGGTTTTTGAGTGGGGGGTTTTTGAGCGGGGGGTCTGTTGTTGGAAGATTTCTTGCGGGGAGTTTTGGACTGTTAAAAAGTAAATTTGGAATGCAAACGATGAGAAAGGTTCAAGATGAGAATCCAGGAACTGATATACTTACTTTGTGTGGTATTCCTCAAAGGGATAAGTGTTATATTGAGATATAGATATGGCGCGAAACTATGTATATGAAGTAAAAACTTGGTTAAATTTGGAAAACATACCACTGATTTTTGCATCAGGATGAATGGGGTTTTGGACCAAAAGTGTAATAAATAATAAATAGCTTATAAATAGCGTTGTTTCGGTAACGTTATGGATAGGATTGTACTCCGGTTGAGTTCTACCGAGGTGATTTGATATATAAAGATATTAACACGTTTTTATCCCATAAAAACAAAACAAAACAAAAAAAACGAGTTGATAAAGATAAGATTATTGTTGTAGATTGTTTGTATCGCGTCATGACAAGAAAAACAAGAGCAATTGTCTTAAACATGAATGATTATAAGACAAAGGTATATTATTCCACGCTCTCATTTCCATTTAGTAATGTTTTTGCATTATTTTGGAAAATCAAAAAAACAAAAAAACAAAAAAACAAAAAAACAAAAAAACAAAAAAACAAAAAACAAAAAAACAAAAAAAACCAATTTATAATCCCAACTTTCAAAACACCACTCCAATAAATAAAAACTCTTTGTTACATTGTTGTCCGATCACAAATCCGTTGTATGCACTTTTCAACAATAATTTGAACAACCTGAGACCAACAAGAATCAGTTTCATCGTCCACAATTATGGGATTACACCACATGTATGTGCAATCTTGGTTACAAGCTAAATGAAGCAAAGTACAACCATGGCGACTCATTAAGTTCATGCTAACGCTTTCTTGACCAACTAAATAAGTTAAAACGGTAATATTACCGCCAAGATTTGGTTTATAATAATTAAGGGCATAATAAAGTGGAGTGTCGTTATTGTTGGCCTTGGCGTTAATATCACCACCTTTAATTTCGATCAAATATTTAAATACGTGAATTGGGAGTGCATTAATTTTAATACAAGCCCGATGGAGTAAGGTGTAGCCATTTTGGCCCTTAATGTTAACATCGACGCCCTCTTGGCTGAGTAAATAAGTTAGCACAGTGATATCACCACCACGGGTTGGTTCAAAGTCACAAAATGCATAATAAAGAGGGGTGTTATTGTTATTATCTCGTAAATTGACACTACAACCTTGGGTTTCAATTAAATATTTAAAAATACCAAGTGGGAGAAAGTTAATATATTCACACGCCCAATGGAGCAACGTACGTCCATTTTTGTTCTTAGCATTGACATTAAGACTGTTTTGACGGAGTAAATAACTCAAAATGGCAACATCACCGCCATGATTTACTTTAAAAAAGCGTAATGCGATATGGATGGGGGTAATTTTGTGGTTGTTTTGAGCGTTAATATTACAGCCCTTCGTTTCAATCAAGTATTTAAACACTGCGAGTGGTGTGGAGTTAATAAATTGACAATAGTTATGCAAAATGGTCTCTCCAGTTGGTTGATTAATCAGTTTGAAGTTTGTATCGTTGAGTTCCCATTGACCATCAACTGGTTCAAACTGCCTGATGGTTGAGTTGTCTTCATGATTCCAAGAATCATTCATCTTGAGTTTGGTCGAATTGAGATAAAACCGAAAGATTCAAATGGGTTGTTTGATTGGGATGTTTAAGTGAAGTGAGTAGGTAATTTAATTAAGTATTGGGCTTGTTGGTACTGGTTTGTGCGGGGTTGAAAGTTTGTTATTGTGATGGTAAGTATGACATGAGGAATATCCACGGGGGAAACAAAGAAAAGAAAAAAAAGAAAAGCAGTAAATTCAATTTTCTTAGATTTGATTTACTTTGGGGTAGGTTAGGGATGAGAACTGATGACTAAAGAGGATATTAGAATTTATAAGAGATGAAAACTTAATTTGATATAAAACCCAACACCTGTAACCTATTCGCAATTTTGCACTCCGAAAGAACAAAAATGTTAAAATTGAATATTTATTGATTTTAAAGTAATTAAAGGGATTGTGTGGACTATAGATAAAGAATTGGGACACAATGTGAATGTTATAATATAAAATGCATGAATTATCATGTAATGTATTAAATCTGCAAAGATTTGGAGAAAAAAAACAAACTAAAACAACCAAAAAAACAAAAAGGATGTTTCACCTTAAACATCCCCACCATTCCCACTAGCATCAATATAGTCCCGTTTTAATACAGGTTTAATTTCATCTTGATCGCCTGGTGCCATTAGACCACCAATTAACATCGCAGAGGCTTTAACGAGACCAGAAGTTGGTTGTAGAACTAAACTAGGTATACCAACCATAACAAATGATTTAACAGCACCAGATGTACTACTGGTTTGTTCATAAGTTTCTTTTGGGAGATTAACGACGTTATGAATGGCAGTTTGGGCAGAAGTAAGGAAATGGTTTAATGAGTTTTTAATTGTATATGATGGTGATGGGTTAATATTGTTATGATATTGTGTATTATAGTCACCAGATAATGATGATATAGTTGTAATTGGCGATGATGTCTCTTCAAAAAACGATTCAAATAAATCATTTTGATCATTTTTGGTATTATTTTTATTTTTTTTATATAAAGGGTTATTCATAGTAACTAATTGTCGATTACCACTACTATCGACTACTAATAATGTTGTCGTTGGACTCATTTCGTTCATTGAATTTATCACATTTCGTTCATTTTTGGGATTAAAATTAGCATCACCGTCATTACCAAAACCAGCGCTATCTCCACCATCCTTACCATGTTGCTGTTGCTGTTGCTGTTGTTGTTGTTGTTGATGTCGTAATAATAATTCATCATTATGGCGACGCATTTGGGCTTTTATATATATATCTAATGAATTTTCTTCCCCGACTATTTTTTTATGAGTAAAACTTAACAGATCGCTTGTTGCAAGCAACAGTTGTTGGACTCCAACAAGAGAACCTTTTGCAATTTTTTTGACCCCGGATATTGTCCCACCAGTTAATGGTCTAACAACAATATCTTTAGCACCATCTAGGATTGTACTAACTGCTGTTGTTGGTGAGGTTGATAAAAGAAGTGCAAATAATTGCTTTTTTAATGTTGTTGACGTTGTAAAGTGTTGGGAGATGTTAAATATAATGTATTGAAAGCCTTCAGCAGGTGGGATATTATATAATGGTAATGATGAGGTATAATCGAATGTTGATGATAATGATGGTGATGGGGCAAATTGATGAAAGTTAGTATTGTCAATGTTATTATTATTATTAATATTGTTATTGTTATTATTATCGTTAATATCATCTTCATCAAGTAAGAATTGATTTAAATTTTGTATTTTTTGGGAAGAAAAGTTGGATAAATTATTTCGATTTAACTCTTTTCTTAATAATTCACTAATTAACTCACCTTTGTCATTATACGAATGATATGGTAATGATAATGATGGCAAATTTAATACTAATTGTTTAACCGTAATTAAATGTAATAGTTCTAAAAAGTTACCACGACGTAGAGATGATAATGATGCACCAGTTGGGGTATAATCTACCACTAAGACTATCGATGAGAGGTAAAAAAAGCGTATTGTTGGTTGAAAAAGTAAGTTTTTTTCCAATTGAATAAATAAGTAATTATAATCATTCATGCGTTGAGATGTAGTGGTAATAATGGCAGATGATGGTCCTGATGGACCAAAGGATTGATTCGGATGAGATCGAATTGATTTAAAATTGAAAATATTTCTTGTGTTATAATTATTGTTATTATTATTATTATTATTATTGCTGTTATTTTTCGTATTATTATTATTTTTGTTTGTAATTAATTTTTTTGTAAAAAATTTGGGCTCAAACAATAAAAATTCATTTTTGGGTTCAAAAATATCAGCTTTTCTATTTGGCATAGAATAAACACTATCTTGTGGTAATGCAATAATAACATCAGTCGTCTTTGTTATAATCGTATATGTATTATTCTGTATAATATTATCACCACTTTTATCGTTACTTTCATAATTAAATGTAGTCCCGGTAAAATTATGTTGAATTAAACAGGTCAATAAGTATTCCGTTGATTGATGTAAATTAATCTTTATTGGTAACCCAAATGAAGCATATATTGATAATTCACCATCAGCACGTGGTTTTTTTAAATTATTATTTTTATTTTGTTGACTATTTTGTTGATTATTGAACTCATTTTGTAATGATTCGTTTTTAAATACATCATTACTAATACTATCATCGTGTTTAATTAATTCATTTTTAATTTTATTATTCTGATTACCAAAATTGTGATCAAAATTATTACCAAAGTTATTACCAAAATTAATCATATTTTTGGACACATTTCTGTCCCGAATTGTGGTCATTTCAAATAAGAAAAACTTCTTATGTGAGGTCAAAGTTGTCAGAACAGGATGTTGCGGCAATCTATTAACCAAATTAACATTAACATGATTATTATTTTCATCTGTAGTCGATGAATCACCAGTTGGGACCGCTTTTGAGCCTGATATTGGCGGCAAAGCGGTTAAAATATGTTCATAAAAACTAGTTTTGACCAAATCATATATTGTGAGCCAATCTAAGGATACCGCAACGTGAGAAGTGATTTGTTCAGTCGGTTGATAGTATACGTTATCGAAGGATAAAGGACGGGGAATGGCGGGATGATGTAGTGGTAAATTTGGTAAAAATTGTGGGGTAAAATTTGGTGAATTTTGTAAATTGTGTTGTTTTTGTTGGTTTGTAAATTGCATAAATTGTTCAAAATGTTGGAAATTTTGAAAACTATCACCATCAATATTATGATTATCACCAATAGCAGATTCAGGATAATTATGCACAGCAACGGCTAACATATCACAACGTATTTCTAATAACATTTTTAATCTATTAGATTGATTTGGTGATGTACATAAATTATGATATTTAACTTTTTCAATCATTTGGGAGATATTTTTATGAAAATTATGAGCTTGGGAAAAATACTTAATTGGGAGTGCATACATTGGATACATATGATATGGAGATTGCCCATAAATCATTCTTTCATATGGTGTTAATATTGGATAATGTGGACCCGGTAGACGGATTGGGGAGTCAAAATTTGGTATTGAAAATAATGATGTCCAATTTATATTTAACGTTTTTCTTGTTGAAATTGTGTGAATTTGCGAAGGCGTGTAATTATTTTGGGGATTTTTTGTATGAAAGTCGGTAATTAAATTTAACATTTTTGAGGCAGTTTGAGGGGTTATTTCGTATGGAAATGGGTTATATGGAGTTGATGGTATGTATGATGATGGTGGTGGTGGAAATTGATAAGAAGAATATGGATTTAGTTGATTATAATTTGGCTTAAAATTAAAATTATTATCATTTTTATCAATTTTTTCGGGATTATTATTGCTGTTGTTGTTGTTGTTATTATTATTATTACTATTATGATCATTATTTTCATCGTTATCATTATTATTAATACAAAAATTATTTTTTTCAGTTTCTGGTGTTTTAATAATTTGATTAACCAAGAAATCATTACCAGTATATAAAGTTAACGAAATGGTCTTAACAACAAGATTAAATATTAATGATGGAGCTGGATGTTGATGATGTAATAAACTTGATGGCAAATCAACACGGATATTTTTAGAATTTTGTGAAAAGTTATTATGTTGGTTTTTATTCAAAGAAGTGAAATTATCAAAATTGATAAATTTTTCTTGAATATTATTTTGTTCAAAATTTTGCTCCAAATTTATTTTTTTAATTATTTCATTTCTTCTTTTTAAATCTCTAATATTGTAATATTCCCCACCAATATTAACCACAGATTGATCATATTGGTATCCAATCATTGGTTGCAATTCAGCCGGATATGATAATAATGGGAAACGATATAAAGATGGAATGGGGAAATATTGATGGATAATGGTGAAAATGGCATTGGATTGTTGGTTATTTTGTTGATTATTTTGTGAATTATTCCGATCAAAATTATTTGTTATATTATTTGGGCTATTATTTGTTGAATATTTATGATGATAATATGATGTTGATGGAGAAGTTAGTTTAGTATTGGGTGATAATGATGATGATGATGATGATGATGATGGTGGTGGTGGTGGTGGTGATGGTAAACGAGATTGATTTGAATAAGATTTATTCTTACTTAATAATGAATCATTTCGACCATAATTTGAATTATTTTTATCAAAATATAAATTATCACCACCTCCTTGATCAAAACCATTCCCGAGCTTTTCCCGTTGTTCTTTCCACAACTTTCTTTGTTTAAAAAATGGCTGATTTGACATTAATTGCTTTTCTTTCCCAATATTTCCAGAATTGTTCCCAAAATTCCCAAAACTCCCAAAACTCCCCCCATTTGAGCCATTATTATCATTAAAATATTCCGTATGAGTCATAACTTGGATATCATCTTGCCCATCACCATTATCACCACCTTTAACCCCAATTCCACGAGATTGTTGATACGATAAATGTTGATTTCTCCCATGATGTATCACAGATGGCCCAACAGAACGTACTAAAGCAACATATTCATCAACACCACCAGTTAAACCATGTGCTTTTACCATTTCAGCACCAAAACGTGATTTGTATAACGTTGGAGCCTTTGTTGGGAGGACATCCAAATCAAAGTTGTCGATTGGGGGGGTCGGAGTGGGGACGTCAGGGATATGAGAGTATTCGTCGTCATCATTATTATCACTATTATCAAATTCATGTGATATACCTTGAGATGTTGTTATTTTTGTTCGTGATGATTTTTCTGGGGTATTTTTGGAATCAAAATTTCGCGGGGAAACTTCATATGGATCGATAGATGTGGGCATACCAAGTAAATAATCATCAATAATAAGTCCAATAAGTGGCTGTTGTTGTTGTTGAGGTGGTTGATATAACTGTGATTGTCCTAGAGAAAAATAGGAGCGTGAAGGGATCGGTGAATTTTGTGAATTTTGTGAATTTTGTGAATTTTGTAAATTTTTTTGTAAACTTTGGTTATTAGATTGATTATTTGGGAATAGTGGTACAATAATAGCGCCATTATTAATATTATTATTATTTCGCGTATTTTGGGGGATATTAGGGGTAATTTGCGGTGTTGATAATAACTGCTGTTGAGTATTATTATCATTTGGTTCAAAAGAGGCTAATGAAAATTCCAAATCAAAATCGTGAGTGCTGTTAAATTGGTTGACAGTTTGGTTAACATTTGGGTTAACATTTGGGTTAACATTTTGATTATTTTTATTATCCATAACGTTTTGTGGATGAATATTTAATACATTCCCGATATTCATACCAGCGGAGTAATGCTTGAATCTATTCGATGTGGGATTACCAAATGTACCACCAAGTGTTGAATTACCGCGTGTTTGTGAATGTTGTAAATTTTGAGCAAAATTTTGTTGATTATTTTGTTGATTATTTTGTTGATTATTGATAGGATTAAGACCAGGGGTACCAATATTAACAGCACCAATTTGATTCGGTAATTTCTGCTGTACTTGTTGTGGAACACGACTTGATGTGATGATTGGTGAGGCTTTTTTTGCACCCAAAATTGGGTTATTTTGTTCAAGATTATTATTTTTTGAATCATTTTTTGAATTTTGGGGTATTGATAATGAAAGGGCTTCTAAGCCCTTGATTCTATTATTTAAACCAAATGGGGTAGCCATTGGGCCTAAAATACCAGTTTGGTATGGATTTAAAGTCATAATTGAATCGTGTAGAGCCCCAGTCATTGAATTTGTTAAATTTAATGACGAAAAAAGTTCATTTTGTAATAATTGTGGCGAAAAATTAATATTTTTATCGAAATTATCGGCGAAGTTTGGATTATTTTGGTCAAAATTGTTATTATTATTATGATTATTATGATTATTATAATTATTCAAATTATTCAAATTATCGGATGAATACCCATATAATTGATCATTATGAACGGGATTAAATTGATGACCGGAAGTAGAGGAATTTAGTAGACTATTTTGAGCAGGAAATTGACCAAAATTATCAAAACTATTTTCATTATTATTATTTTGAAAAGTATTTTGACCAAAATTATTAAAAGAATTATTACTTTTTTCACCAAAATTATTCGAAAATTCATGCAAATTTTCACCATTTCCACCCGCGCCAAAACCGCCCAGGCCAACGTGTTGTTCCTTATACCACCCTTCATCGACCATAATTTGGACTTCTAATTCATCTTCGACATATACTGGTGTTACCATCTTGTCAGTAAGGGTTTGAACAAGGCCAATAAGTACCAAAATTGAATCCGGGCAGACATGACTTGTAATAGCATTCACATCAAGATTGATAGAAATTGAATCATGTTGGGGAGGGAGATATATTGGGGAATTTGGTGCTGAGGGAGTTTGGGATGTGGAGAGGGAATTAGGATGGAGATCTGAGGGCGGGGTGGAATAATTAAATGCAAACTTTTGTTCGCTTCTGAGGTATTGAATAGGGGTAATTGAAGTTGTTTGAATTAAAGATTGAATTAATGGCGGGAAGACTGTAAAATGAGGGAGTTTATATGGGATAAATATATCATTTTTAGAATGATTGAAAAAGAATTTAAAAAAATTATTATTTCGATCATTATTTTGATTGTTTTTTTCATTTTGATCACTTTTATTATCAACTGGTGATGATGCAATACCTAAACCATTATTAAATAGGTCAGAATTGGTAAGTGGGTCAATTATTAAATCAGAATTCATATCTAATGAAAGTGTTGTAAATGAATAAGCGTATTCAAAATTTTGTTTGAAAAAAATGTCGATTTGATTTTTTTGATTATTATTTCGATTTTCTTCCATTTTTTTACGTCCTTCGTTATTATAATCTTTTTCGTTATCATTATGGTCGATAAATGTACCATAATCCATACTATGATTGGAATATAATGCTGGTAACCAGCCAAACGGTCTAAAACTAAAAAATTCAAATTGGGTTGAAAACACTTCAAATAGATTTTTTTTGCCGTTATTTTTTGTGTCATTTTTTGTGTTATTTTGTTGACCCCCAGCAGAATGTTCAAATTGGTTTTGCCCGGTGTTGACATTATTACTATTAAATGACATAATCGTCCCAAGATTTAATTCATTACTCCACCCATCACGCATAATTGTATTCGAAATGACTTCAGGGGTGAAGTTATTTTCATCAAAAGGATCGATGTTTGTATTATTTTTCGAATTGTCGTCACTTTTTGTATCAAAAAAGTCAACCCCAGAATTGACAATATTTTTTTGTGCGGCAAATAAGGATTGTTTTAGTAATTCTTGTTGTGAAAATGGTATATCGGTTGGATTTAAACCAGCATATGCATTTTGTACAAAAACTAATGGTAGCATGGTCTGAAAATACAATTGTGAAGTTGAATTGTGATCATTGTGATCATTGTGATCAATTTGTTGCCCATTTTGACCGTAAAAACCATACCCGCTGGTATTTAAATCAATTGGTAATGATTTTAATGGTGAAAATGCATAATTTGAATAAGATTTACCAAAATTATTAACATGACTGGGTTGAAAATTTGAATTATATTGGTTTAATTCGTCAAAATGTGGTACATTATTGGGTTCATTAACTACATGCATAGTCATGGATGAAATTGATAATACTTGTGAAAACCCACGGTCTAATAAAAATTGTGCAATATTTAACGAGAGACCAAAATCTTTTTTTGCAATTTTTTTTTCATCCTTTTTGAAGGAGTTGTTTGTATTATTTTGTGAATTATGTTGTGAGTTATTGTTATTGTTATTATTATTATTATTTTGATCACTCTTTTGTTCAATTTTTGGAAAGATATTATACAAATTTGAAATATTATTTAAAAAGTCATCTTTTAATTCATGATAATTTGATGGTATATTTGATGTAAATGGTGACATGAAACAATTCACGAATAGCCCGCTAGGATGGTTACTATTTTGGGAATATTTTGAACTATTATTATGTTGAAATGAATCAATTTGAGCAACATTATTAAAAATTAAATTATTTTCCTCATTTTGATTATTTTTAACGCTATTTTTATTAAAATTGGTAACAATTTTGGAATCAGGATGATAAGATGCAGTATAAAGGTCATTAGATGGGAAAGATAATTGATTATAAAATAATGACGATACTTCAAAATCATCCAATGTGGGTATATAATGATTGTTTAAGCCAATATTTGTATTTTTACGATTTTTTTGGGAATTTTCGTGACCAAATTTGGAACTATTTTTATCATTTTGGGGTAAATTTGCAATAATTGGGTGTAATTTAACCCCATCAAAACCACCATGGCGTTTTTTATTATAATGCATCATAAATGAAGTTGTTGGCTTCTGTATTGGGAACAAATAATCATAACTTGATATATTTTTATTATTTTTGTGATCATTTTTTTTAATTATTTTTGAATTATTTTGATAAGCTTTATAATTTTTGTCATTAATTTCATGAGCAATATTTTCAGGTCGAGGTAAATCAAGTATAAAACCGGACGGTGTATTCGAAGTCGTATATCTTTTAGAAAATTCTACCGAATCATCATTCATGTTTGATAAAATTTCTTCCAAATTTTTCTTTTCGATTTTTTCATTTTTTTCAGTTTTTTGGACAATTTTTTCGTCTTTTTGTTGGGTGTTATTATTATTATTATTATTATTCCCGCCTTTATCCCCCCCATCGGATCCAAGTTTCTTTTCGAGATTACTATAATAATTATAATACCCATCATTATCTGTACCATTATTCCCAGCTGAGGTAAAGAATGCCTTGAATTGGGAATCATGATCGAAATTATTTAAATTATAAACTCCATTATAATCAGGATAACCCCATTGATCGGGTAAATAACCGTGTCTATTAGATCTATAATTTAAACTATTACCGTTTGAACTGTATAAATCCAACAGAGATAGCGAACGTAACGAGATATGCGGCATGTGTTGAATTTTTTGAGCAAAATCTAAAACAAATAATGAGGGCTCAATAGCATGTAATGAAACAATTAACGGTTTAAAATTACACACTTCAACTGAAACTATAAGACTTGGTAATGTTAATAATGCACGGCCTGGGGAACGAGTAAAAAATGACATTTTTGGAAAATATTTTTTTTGTAATTTTGATAAGTTTGTTTTTTCGTTTGCGTTGTTTTCAACATTTTTATCATTACCATTTTGATTCTTTTCAATTAAATTTGTGGAATTGTTATCAGTTGGTTCTTTAAACGCACTAATAGCCATTTCAGTAGTATCTACAGGGATTGGATTATAATCTATTAAACAATTTGTACAATGGACTGTTACTTTTGTCGTTGATGGGTTCAAAAACCATTTTGGCAATGATAACAATGGGTTATAATTTGGATTAAAATTATGATTTTTTTGATTTTTTTGATTTTTTT
>Ga0256901_1001152_pt1 | contig 13562 bp, 10 predicted proteins | sample MC6MC0689MT_FD_190200 | JGI IMG/M metagenome (GOLD analysis project Ga0256901, IMG submission 190200) | Metatranscriptome of enriched soil aggregate microbial communities from Iowa State University, Ames, United States - MC6-MC0689-MT... | ecosystem: Environmental > Terrestrial > Soil >... | reverse complement strand
GAAAAAAGGAAATATAAAATTTGTCTTGATAATGATTGCGGTGCTCAGCACAATTGCTTTCGGTGTACAAGCTCAAGGACAAACTTTTTATGTAGCAGCAGAGAGTGGTTTCAAATTAAAAGGTCCTTTGGGTTTTGATGAATATTTGTGGGCTGAAAATAACGTGACCATACCAGCCGCAACTGGCAGCTCCTTATCTGTTACAGCGCTAGGTGCGAGTACAGTGGGTAATGTAGCCGTGAGCAAAACGTATACGTTGAAAGTTAAAAGTAATGCTGGATGTTGGTCTGATGAAGGCAGCTATACCATTCATATTTTACCAAAACTAGTAGCAACTACTAGCGGCTACACACCGCCATATTGCGAAAACTTAAGCCAACAAATAACCTTAACTGCAAATATAAACGGAGCATCTGGTGCTACAGCATTAACCCTGGTGCCTAATGTAAGTGTAGGTTACCAATGGTCGGTAGTAGCAGGAGCAGCACCTTTGGGCAATGCAGCCATAGTAGGTAATTCCAACCAAGTAAGTGCATTGGTAATGACACCACAAAACACTTTGGTAGATAACGAATACAAGGTAATAGCAACCTACATCTTGCCTGCTGCAACCAATATAACAACTGATGTGATAGGCAGTATAACCGCACAAACAACACAGAACATTCATGCCGATCCTAAGCCTTCAATTCCAGTAATACAAGTAGAAGAGCTTTAATAAAATTTCAATAAAAAATAATTCACACTAAATAACAACCAAAATTAAATCAACAACAAAATGAAAAACTTATCTCTTAAATCACTTGTATTGGGCGCTATGGCTTTAGTAGCAACAGTTTCAGCTAATGCTGGAGACGGAACCTCTGGCAATCCATATAAAGTGTGTGCAACTAGCAACTTTAAATTGACTACAGATGAGGTTACCGGAGCTACTTATCAATGGTATAATGCTGCAAGCGGCGGAGGTATGGGTACGGCTATTACTAATGCCAATGGTCGCGTTCTTGAATTGAGTGCTTCTAATGTATCTGCTGTTACCACTACTAGTTATTTTGTTACTGTTACTAGTAGTCAAGGTTGTACCTCAACTGCCGGTCAGTTTTTCGTTACAGCTATTCCAGCACCTGCTGTAACTGCTTCTGCTGACGATAATTTTATATGTGGAAATACACCACAAACAATTAACTTAGAAGCTACTGCAACTATGCCAAACTTGCCTTTAGGGGTTACGTTTGGTTATGCATGGACGGGTTCTACAGGTGTAGGTCTTATTGCTACTCCAACAGCTATGCAGGCTACTACGCCTTCTCCAGCCACTGCTGGTGCGTATACCTATACGGCTACGGTAACTTATGGAGGTCTCGATGTAAATGGTAGTGGATGTACTGTTGCTGCTACTACAACTGTAAACGTAGGAGCCGTACCTGCAACACCTACCGCTTCGATTTCAGCTAACTAATTAATAGTTTGATACTAGAAACAGTAGTCAATATAAACCACCAAGGCATATGTAATGCTGTTCACCACAGCTAAAATAATATTGATGAAAAATTATTTGATTGTACTCTTATCGTTGTTAACTGGATTTGTTCAGGCTCCTTTGTTTGCACAAACGGTTACGGTTTGCCAAGGGCAATCGTTACAGCTCAGTACACCGGTATTGACTGGTGTTACCCAAGTAGAGTGGTTTAAAGATGGTCAGTTTCTTACCAACGATCCATCATTTGTAATCACAGAGGCGGGCACTTATACCTTGCAGTGTGAAAGCAGTGCGGGTTGTATATCTGAGTTGTCTGATCCCCTGGTAGTAATTGTCAATTCTTTAGAAGCGTTCGACGATAATGTAGCCACTTCGCCAAGTACGCCCATAGAAATTCCGATACTAGTGAATGATCAAGATCACTGTTATGCTATTGACAACAGTTCTGCATTTATTACAGCTACGGCTAGCAATGGAACAGCTACTTGCGGTACAAATGGTACTATCAATTATACACCCAATGCTGGATTTGTAGGTATTGATACATTCTACTATATAGTTCATGATGTTAACAGCAATCCTTCAAACGTGGCGCGGGTAATAATCACCGTAGGTAATAATTCACCTTTGCCCATAGTGTTAGGTGATTTTATAGCTATCAAGCAAGGCGGGGAAGCGCAACTATTGTGGAATACACATCAAACGAGCAATGCGTCGCATTTTGAAATAGAGCGCAGCCATAATGGTAGGGACTTTAGTTTTAAAGGAAAAGTAACAGCACCTACAAATTCTTCAATCAGCACCAATTATACCTATTGGGATAAAAATCCGTTGGCGGGTAAAAACTACTATCGTTTGAAGCTTGTTGATTTGGATGGTAAAAGTCTGTACAGCGAAACGCGTGTATTAGAATTTGGTGGCGTAGCCGAGCCGAGGGTGTATCCAAACCCAGCTAAGAATATTGTGTTTGTAGACTTGGCTAAGCATACCGACAATGCTTCAACAATTCAACTTACAGATTTGGCGGGTAGGGTAGTACTACACAAAAAGGTAAGTGCATCATTGGTATCGCTAAACATGGAACACATAGCCAATGCTACCTATTTCTTAAAAGTGTTGGGCAAAAACAATGAAGTATTGATGAGTGCAAAAATTTCAAAAACAGAATAGATAAATAGTAATAATAAAGAAGGTGAACCTATCGTAAAAGATAGGGTTTGGTTCGGTTCCCTGTTTCTACAGGGAGCCTTTTTTTGTTGTAGAACCATTTACATCATCATAGATTTTAATTTGCATTTCAATTACCCGTTTCAAATTCCCCCTTTCTTTCCCCCTTATTTTTCGCATCTTTCCCCTAACACTTTAGTATCTTAGCAACCATTCTGAAAAATGTATATAATGAAAAAAATGTTTCTCCTATTCGGGCTTGCAGTTCCGTTTTTATCTAGTGCCCAAGATGATTTAGTAAAATCCTTGGATAAAAATAGTGCTGACAGTGTGAAGAGCAAGTTCAAATTCAAAGAATTTCTGGCGCTCGAAAACACGTCTGTAAAAAATCAAGCGAGTTCTGGTACTTGCTGGAGTTATTCTACCAACTCTTTTTTAGAAAGTGAAATGGTAAAGGCAGGGAAACAACCTGTAGAGTTGGCTCAAATATTTTCTGCACGTTATGTGTATGCAGATAAGGCTGATAGCTATGTGAAAATGCATGGATCGCTTGCATGGGGCGATGGTGGCGCTTGTCACGATGTTATAAATATGTATGCCAAGTATGGTGCAATGCCTCAATCGGCTTACACGGGTTTGCAATATGGTACATCCAAAAACAAGTTTGCCGAAATGCAACAGGTTTTGAAAGCGATGCTAGATGTGTATGTAAAAAATCCTAATGGAAAATTATCGCCAAATTGGAAAGCAGCATTTTCTTCAGTAATGGATTCCTATCTTGGAGAAGTGCCTAAAACTTTTGAGTGGAATGGTAGAACTTACACACCCAAAAGCTTTGCTGATGAAGTGGTAGGTCTTGACCCTAATGATTATGTAGAATTATCTTCTTTTACAGATAAACCTTATTACAAAAAGTCAATCCTTATGGTTCCAGACAATTGGAGCCTTGATGAAGTGTACAATGTAAAGATGAATGATATCACTAATATCATTGACAATGCACTACACAAAGGTTATACTGTGGCGTGGGCTACTGATGTAAGCGAGAAATATTTCAGTTGGAAAAATGGTGTAGCTTATGTGCCAGAGAAGGAATATGATGATATGAGCGACGATGAAAAGAAAGTAATTTTTGACGGACCAAAACCAGAGCGTGTTATTACAACATCTATGCGTCAAACTGCTTTTGAAAATTACAGCACTACAGATGATCATGGTATGCACATTGTAGGCTTAGCTAAAGATGTAAACGGACGTGAATATTATGTAGTTAAAAATTCTTGGGGCACTACTAATGATTACAAAGGTTATTTATATGTAACTAAAGCTTATGTGCAATTTAAAACCACTGCCTTTTTGTTGAATAAGAAGGGTATTCCTTCAGAGTTAAGACAAAAGATGAATTTAAATTAATTTTAGTTTAAGAATAAGAATATAACGTGCTTGTATCAAAACAAAACAAAGAACCCAAAAACCTTATATACTAAAAATTAATTCATCCGGGGTAATAGAGAATTAGAGGCTGTTTCAAAAAGTTTTTCATTTTGAAACAGCCTCTATCTTTTTCCGAAGTGCAGTATCAAGGATAGATAGCCCCAAATCTGTTATGCTTTTTTCAATTCCATGTTGTTCCTTTGAATCACACCATCATCCAAATAGCACCATTCTTCGTATTCAGTTTTTTCAACTTTCCTTGCTTTACCAAATCGTCCAGAACCTTTTCTGTAGCTGCTCTTGGCGTACCTGATAGTTCTGCAAACTCTTTTGCAGTTAAGGAATTATACTTTGTGAAAAGCGTTTCCCACTCTTTGCCGTATTCCTTTTTTGCTGCCTGAGGCAATAGTTTTAACACTGATGTTTCATAGAATGGATAAGGTTTTGAGCCGTTTACAATTTCTTGCCCTCCAGTTTCAGTAAGGAAGAACATTGTGGGAAATCCTCTTACACCATATTGTTTGGCTAATTTTAAATCATCTTCAAACAAAGTTTTTGCTTTGCCGTCAAAGTCTGATTTTAGTTGTTGCACGTTTAATCCAACTTGCTCTGCCGCCGCGGCAATATGCTCCCATTTGGCAATATTCTTTTTCTTAAGAAATACCAATTCTCTCATCGCTCTTAAAAATAAAATTGCTTTTGTTTCACTTTGTAATTGAGCAGCTTTAAAAGCTATGGAAGGTGGGTAGGAAGAGTCTAAGGGATCTTCGAGCCATACATCGCCATCTATGGGCATATCGTAGTGCGCGCTTACTTCGTCCCAATGGTGCGCCACGTCTGATGGTTTGCTAATGCCACCGCTGTTATAACTCCAGTCGGGCAATAGGCCGCCCATGCGGTATTCTATTTCTAAATAATCGCCATATTCTAATTTTAATTTTCGAAGCTGTGGTTCAATGCCCCAACAGGATGAACATATAGGATCGGTAAAATAAACAACCTTTACAGGCTTAAGGCTTTTTTGTGCATTTACAGCACCGGCTTTATTACTGTCGGGTGTGCCGCAAATGCCTTCTACTGGATCACATATCAACGGGTTACTTTTTGAATTTTCGGTTGTCATTTTTTTTGTTTTGTTGGGTTGTCCTACAGTACTAAAAATAGTGGATGCAAAAAGAAATAAGGTTATTAGCTGGATTCTCATCATTCTAATTCATTTGACGCCTCAAAAATAAGTTCATTTAGCTTCATCATTGCTATACATTTCCTTTTGGAAACCACTTTCCTTTTGGAAACTAAGTACGGGTTTTGAATTTCGGTACGTACCTTTACCCTAAGCTAAAATCTAATGAAAAAAGAAGCAATTTTAAATAATAATGCTATTTGTAAAGGCAGAATACTTGCTATCAAAGACACTATGGAAATTCTCTCAGGCAAATGGAAGTTCCATATCTTAGGCACTTTGATGCAAGGCGACAGACTGCGTTTTATGGATCTGCTAAGAGAAGTGGATGGTATTGGTACAAAAATGCTTTCCAAAGAATTGCAAGATTTGGAAATGAATCATCTAATTGACAGAACAGTATTGCATACCAAACCCGTTACGGTAGAATATCGCATTACAGATTTTGGAAAAACGCTGAGCCCTATAATTGATGAAATAGCGAAATGGGGCATTGCTTATAAAAAAGCTTTGTATAACAAAAACTAACAAGTCAGCGTTTCCTTTTTAAAAGGCGAATAAACCTTGGTTTACTGCGCTACCAGTACAGGTATTTTTACAAGATGCCTTACTTTGTTTACCGTTTCGCCGAATATAAAATCACTAAATCCTTGGTGGCCGTGGCTACCTACAATTAAGATATCGGCATTGGCTTGTGTGCAAATTCTAGCTATTTCCCTTGTTCTTTTTTTGTAGCCAATCTCGTAAATTACATCATAACCTTTTTCAGAAAACATTTTGATATAGGCTTCCATCCTCACCTTATCTCTACGCGTTTCAAAATCTTCGGCTTCGCGCTCCATCATGCTACTGGACGCACTTTCGGTGATGTGTATCAGTACAAATTTACTGTCAGCTTGCGCCACTTTTAAAGCATATCGGAGTACATTATTGTCGGTGTCCGAAAAGTCAAGCGCCAATGCAATTGTTTTAAAAACTGGAGCAGGCAAGTCAAAAACTGGTTTCACCTGGCTATGCACATCTTGGGTATTCTGCCTTCTTTTCAAAACAAATGGATAGATAATAGTCATAGCCAACAAGGTCAAAAGACCAAGACCGCCCAACACCAATAATATGTTTAACCATGTGCTGGTACTGTCGCTTATCCATTCGCCAATGGTGTCGTATACCAATTTAAAATTAAGAACAGCGATTAGTCCGGCAACCAGCCATGACACGGCTTGCGTAGATAACTTGATGGTAAATTTGCCCATTCTTTTTTTATCACTCACAAAGTGTATGAGCGGAATAACTGCAAAAGCCAATTGCATGCTCAATATCACCTGACTAAAAATAAGCAATTGTCCTACCTGGTCTTCACCGCTAATAAGTATTACCAAAAAGGCGGGGACAATAGCCAGCAGTCTGGTTATCATTCTGCGTAACAGCGGACTTATGCGTAGGCGTAGGTATCCTTCCATCACAATTTGACCAGCTAAAGTACCCGTAATAGTGCTGCTTTGTCCGGCTGCTATCAAAGCAACAGCAAACAATCGTGGAGCCCATTCAGAACCCAGCATGGGTGCAAGCAAGGCATGCGCATCTTGTAGTTCAGCCACTTCATGCATGCCTTCTTTATGAAATACAGAGGCAGCAAGAATGAGGATAGCAGCGTTTACAAACAAGGCCAGATTCAATGCTATTGCGCTATCCCAGAAATTATATTTAATTGCTTTTCGTATAGACTCATCGTCCCTTTTTATCTTTCGGGTTTGTACCAGCGCGGAGTGCAAATAAAGATTGTGAGGCATCACTGTAGCACCTATGATACCAATAGCAATGTACAAGGCAGCATTATTAGGTATTTTAGGAATGAAGCCGCTTGCAATGCCTGCTATATCTGGCTTTGCCATAATCATTTCAACCAAAAAACACATGCCAATGATAGCAATCATACTGATGATAAACATTTCCATCTTGCGCATGCCCAATCTTTGAAGCCAAAGCAGTAAAAATGTATCGAGTAAGCTAATAGATACACCCCAAATTAGGTCGAGCCCAAATAACAACTGAAGTCCGATAGCCATACCCAAAACCTCGGCCAAATCGCAGGCAGCGATAGCCACCTCTGCCAAAATGTAGAGTATAAAGTTCATACCCTTAGGATAGGTTTCTCTATTGCATTGTGCTAAATCTTTGCCCCATACAATGCCGAGGCGCGCACTTAAACTCTGCAACAACAGCGCCATCATATTGCTCATCAACAACACCCAAATAAGCGTATAGCCAAACTGGCTGCCACCTGCGATATCGGTAGCCCAATTACCCGGATCCATATAGCCCACGCTTATAAGATAGGCCGGACCAAAGAAGGAAAGCAACTTACGCCACTTCGACTTTTTTGTGCTGGTATCTATACTGCCGTGAACGTCGTTTAGGGAATTTTCGGAATTGTTCAAGTGCTGTGAATTTATTTTTAGGCAAATCTAAAAATAAATTCTGAAGAACGTAAAATTTGCAGCAAAGTTCAATTCTGATGATTTATAATTTCACAACCTTATCTGGCAATACGGCATAAATATTCACTTCTTTAGTATGCTCCAAAATTTGCAAACCCGTCAGCTGACCAAAGGCAGGTAGTACAAAAGTTTGCTGTTTGAAATAGAAGCAGGGCAATCGAAGATACTGTTTACCCAAGCCCCGAATAACGCAGCCAGGGTGTATGTGGCCGATTATATTTATTTTCCCTTCCGTAATTTCTTTAAGCGGTTCATGAGAGAAAATTAAATTCTTGTAAGTAAGCTGTTGCGGAATTACCTCAAGTTGCAAAGACTCATAGACTTCTTTTTTCAGAATATCATGATTGCCTTTTATCAATACGAATTTTGTATTGCTGTGGGACTTCACAAAGTTTTCGAACTGTAACCATTCCGTGTTTTGACTGCTATGAAATAAGTCGCCCAGAAAATATACTTCTTTAGGTTGATGGATTTCCATCAGTTGTTGTAATACGGTATAATCCTTGCTGGCACTGGCTTGCGGGAAAGATATACCCGCCTTTCTGAAATGCATAGCTTTGCCCAGATGCAAGTCGCCTAGTATGAGTGTCGCAATTTCTTTAATCAATAATGCTCTTTGCGGAAGTAATACCACTGGTGTGCCTGCCAATTCAATCTCCATGTAATTACCTTTCTTGTAAATTTCTCTGCCAGAAATTTTGCCTAAAATCCTTTCCTTTTTGATATGCGCCTTTTAGGTGTATCGGTATCGAGTTGTTCCTGCATTTTACGCATTCTATCTTCCAGACTCTCATTGCTGAATTTCTCTCTGAAAACTTCGGCAAAGATAGGAAAGGCAAATGGTGTTAAACGTTCGGGCTCACGAAGAATAATTTTGTGGCTGCCAATACGTTCGAACGCCTCCCGCATACGTACTATTTCCAACTGAAAATCGAATACTTCCTCGTAGGCCTGCCGTAGTAAAAGATTGTCTTGGTCATAATCGGCAAACACTTTGAAAAACAGTCCAGAGTTGGCTTGTAGGTGTTTTGTCTTTACCTGTTTGCCCGGATAACCTTGAAATACCAAACCGGCAATGCCAGCAATATCTCTAAAACGTTTACGGGCCATTTCCGTAGTATTGATGCTGGCACTGATGTCGGCGTTAAGGTTTTGCATCGTGAATAAGTTTTCAATTAAGCCCTCATCCAAAGGAATATCTTGATCGCTCAGCAACTCAAATCCATAATCGTTCATCGCTATCGAGAAACTGAAAGGTTTGATTTTGCCTAAACGATAAGCAATAATGGCAGCCATGCCTTCATGCACAAATTTGCCTTCAAAGGGATAGAAGAAAACGTGGCAACCTTCTTTGGTTACAGTCTTCTCGATCAGCAATTCATTTTCTGAAGGTAAATAGGAACGTTTCTCCTGCTCCTCAAACAGCGGTTGTAAGAAATCAAGTTCCACATCGGGTACTTTTTCTTTTGCTTCTTTTAATTTATAGCGTAGTGCTTTGGTGAGGTAAGATGATAATGGCAATCTGCCCCCCATCCAAGATGGAACAACACCCTTTTTCTTATTTGAATTTTTTACGATGGCCTGCAAATGCTTGACCATAACGAGTTCCAGGTTTCTGCCTGCAAACCAAAAATGGTCGCCCGCTTTTAAGCGCGATATAAACCATTCTTCTACCGTACCCAAGTATTTACCACCTAAGAATTTAACCTGCATCATAGCGTCGCTAACGATAGCACCAATGCCTAGTCTGTGTCGCAGGGCAATTCTTTTGTCTGTCACTTTATATAGTCCATCCTCATACACAACCTTGTGAAATTCGTCGTATGCTTCCAACATTCTGCCACCTTGTGTAACCATCAATAAGCAGTCGTCAAATTCATCTCTGGTAATGGAGCTAAAGCAATGCGATGATTGTACCAACTCAAATATTTCATCAGAACGAAAGCCGTCAGAAACTGCTAAGGTTACTAAAAATTGTATCAATACATCAAAGGAGCGGATATGAGGTATTCTACTTTCTATCATGTCGTTTTTAGCAGCGTACCGCAGTGCTGAGCCTTCCATAATTTCTAAGGAATGCGTTGGCACAAAAAAAATACGACTAGTAGCACCGGGATAGTGACCACTGCGGCCTGCTCGCTGCAGAAAACGAGCGACGCCTTTAGCAGAGCCAATTTGAATTACAGTATCCACTGGTCTAAAGTCTACGCCTAAGTCTAAACTGCTGGTACATACTACGGCTTTTAAAATACCCTCATGCAAAGCATCTTCCACCCATCGCCTTATGTCTTCGCCCAGAGAGCCATGATGTAAAGCTATTACACCAGCAAAGTCGGGATGTATATTTAGCAGGTGTTGATACCAAATCTCTGCTTGTGAACGGGTGTTGGTAAAGATAAGCGTGGACGTGCTCTTCTCAATGATAGGTAATATTTTTTCCGCCATCTTCAGGCCTAAATGTCCCGCCCATGGAAACTTTTCGAGCGTATCTGGCAGTATAGTTTCGATTATTGTTTTTTTAGGAACAATGGCTTTTATCATTGTTGCTTTATTATCGTCTGCACCTAAAAGTATATGCCTAGCCTGGTTAATGTTACCAATGGTTGCAGAGATACCCCAAATCTTTAGTTTAGGATTTATTTTTTTTAGCATGGCTAAGGCAAGCTCTACCAACACGCCGCGCTTACTGCCTAAAAGTTCGTGCCACTCGTCCACTACTACAAATTCCAATTGCTTGAATACCTCTGCATAGCCTTTTTGCGACATCATTATGTGAACACTTTCTGGCGTAGTAATCAGCGCTTCAGGCCATTTTCTTTTCTGCTTTGCGCGTTCAGCAGGACTGGTGTCGCCTGTTCTTAAACCAATATTATAAGGAAGTTCCAAGTCTTCGCTCACCCTTGTTGCTGCCCCTAATATTTCTTTTGATAGCGCGCGCAAAGGCGTTATCCATAAGGCATGTAGGCCTTTTCTTTTTGTTGTACCAGGCTTTAAATAATTCTGTAAAATACCAAACCATATTGCATAGGTTTTACCACAACCAGTAGGTGCGTTTAGCAAGCCAGAATAGCCTTTGTCCAAAGCCTTCCAAGCTTCACGTTGAAAAGGGTAGGGCTTCCATCCTTTAAATTCGAACCAATCTTCAGCTATTTTATTCATGAATTTTGTGCCGCTATCATTGCCAGTAAATCATCTTTAGTATTTGCTTCTTTAATATCCTTATCATGCCTCCAGCGCAGTATTCTAGGGAATCGCAAAGCCACGCCAGACTTGTGTCTCGGTGAGAGATTGATACCTTCGAAAGCCAGTTCAAACACATGAAATGGTTTCACACTTCTTACTGGACCAAACTTTTCGATAGTGTTTTTTTTAACCCAAGCATCTACTTGTAGCAGTTCCTTATCTGTAAGTCCGGAGTATGCCTTAGCGAAAGGTACCAAAAGTTCGCCATCCCAAACAGCAAAGGTATAATCTGTAAAAAGATTAGCTCTTCGTCCATGGCCTTGTTGTGCGTAGATTAATACTCCATCTATAGTCAGTGGGTCAACTTTCCATTTCCACCAATTGCCGCGCCTGCGGCCGGTTTCGTACTCACTGGTAAGTCGTTTCAACATTACACCTTCACAATTATTATGCCTTGCAGCAAGCCTTGCGTTTTTTACATCGTCCCATGTACTGCAATTTATTTTAGGAGATAATACTAAAGGCATTTCATCTTGAAAACTTGATAACATCTGCTCAAGCGCTGCTCGTCTTTCAGCTAAAGTATTCGTCCGCAAATCTTTGCCATCTTGCTCTAACAAATCGTAACATACCATTACCAATGGCGCTTCTTGCAATATTTTTTTGCTCAAAGACTTACGACCTATACGTGTTTGCATAATGCCGAACGGTAGCGGTTTGCCTTCTCTCCAAGGTATTATTTCGCCATCTAAAACAGTACCACTGGGAAGTTTATCTTTCAATATTTCAAACTCCGGAAATTTATCAGTCATCAATTCCTCACCTCGGCTCCATACAAATAACTCACCATCACGAACAATAATTTGACCTCTTATTCCATCGAGTTTTTCTTCCACCTGCCACTCCTTTACATCGCCCAGCAGTTCAGGTTCTCCTTCTAATTGATAAGCCAAAAAAAATGGGTATGGTTGGTAATTTTTGCTTTCTTGGTCATGATGAAACAGCAAGTCTTGCAGTGTTGTTTCTAATGGATTCCATTGCCCCATCAGTTTGTGCGCCACTTCATTTTCGGCTAATGAAAAATGTTTCGCCAAAGCCTTTATCACCAATTGTTTTGAAACACCCATTCTAAAATTGCCTGTAATCAACTTATTAAAAACAAAACGTTCGTTCGGTTGCAAGTTCAGCCAGCGTTCTACGATTCTATCCTTCTTTTCTTCTTCGCTAGCGGTAGACAAATTGTTTAGAAATAAAATCGTGTCCGATAGGGATTCGTTACTTTCTCCCGTAGGCGCAGGAAGGCTCAGGGTAATGGTTTCAGCCAAATCACCCACGATGTGGTACGACTCTTCAAATAGCCAGAATGGTAATTGCGCCAGTTCAGTAGCCCAAAGTTTAAGATTAGTAGTTTTGATATTCCTTTTTAAAGTCTTGCCAATGAGAATGGCTATACACCATACCGTGTCTTGCTCATTAGCCTGAGCAAAATAATGTACCAAAGCGTCAACCTTTGCATTGGTTTTTGTGGTCTGCTCTATGGCAGTAAATAGTGCTGAAAATGCCTTCATTCGCCATCTGTATTACTGTCATCAATATTATTTTGCGGCACTGTATCTGTGAGCGATTCCTCTTGCAATTCTTCACCTTCATTTTCGTATAAGGTGTCTACTTCTACGGCATTTAGACCATATGCTTCAGTCAACCATTTGGCGTAAATAGACTTATACCCATGCGTTACATAAATATTTTCCGCTCCGGTCGCTTTTATTGCGTCATTTAGTTGTTGCCAATCACAATGGTCGGACATTATAAAACCTCGGTCTGCCGAACGTCTTCTTCTTGCGCCACGTAGCTGCATCCAGCCGCTGCATACACCTAAACTATATTTACCAAATCTATTTAACCATGGTGTGCCAATAGCTGATGGTGGCGCAACAATAATGGCACCCTGTATATCTTTTTTCTGAGTGGTGGCTATTACCCGCTCCGTAGCTTGTATAGCGATGCCAATGTCACTCAACACGGTGTTAATATTGTCAACAGCGCCATGGCTGAAGATTCTACCGATGTCAGCATCCAAATGGTGTATAATGCGTTGCGCTTTGCCCAGGGCATAACCAATAATAACCGAATTAATTCCAGCCGCTGCATTTTGTCGCCACCAGCTATTTATATCATCATGCACTTCTTTTGGTTCGGGAAATTTATATATGGGTAAACCAAAGGTTGATTCTGTTATAAAATGATGACAGCGTATGGGCTCAAACGGTGTACAGACGCCGTCGTGCTGCAATTTGTAATCACCAGATACCACCCATATTTCTCCTTTGTATTCCAAGCGTATTTGTGCGGACCCAATAATGTGTCCCGCAGGATGAAAGCTAATTTGAACTCCATTAATGCTAAATGATTCGCCATAGGCAACACCTTGCACATCAATATCCTTACCTAAGCGCAATCTTAACACCGGAAGCGCATCATGATGAGCCATGTAATGTTTACTTCCTGGTCTGGCGTGGTCGGAGTGGGCATGGGTGATAAGCGCCCGCCCTACCGGCTTCCAGGGATCTATATAAATATTTGCCTGTGGACAAAATATGCCATTGGCGTCGAACTT
>Ga0256901_1001149_pt1 | contig 13617 bp, 1 predicted proteins | sample MC6MC0689MT_FD_190200 | JGI IMG/M metagenome (GOLD analysis project Ga0256901, IMG submission 190200) | Metatranscriptome of enriched soil aggregate microbial communities from Iowa State University, Ames, United States - MC6-MC0689-MT... | ecosystem: Environmental > Terrestrial > Soil >... | reverse complement strand
TTTTTTTTTTTTTTTTAAATTAAATAATATTTTTTTTTTTTTTTTTTTTTTTTTTTTTTTTTTTGCGACTATTTTGTATTGTTAATTTTGGAGAAAAAAATTCGAAAAAAATATGAAAACAAAATTCAGATGCTCAAAAAACTCATTTCACTCCTTCCCTGCTTTGACATCCGGATTCTTTTTAGTGTTCAGATAGATATTGTATTATTTTGCTCTTTCTATATGTCGTTACTCCCTAAACTCCCATTTGGACGTGTTTTTTTATTTTTTGAATTTTTTATTTTTTGATTTTTTTGAATTTTTGAAATCTTTTTTTTTCTCTTAAATACCCAAAATTTAATTCCCAACCAGACAATTTTAAATTAATGTCTAGCTATCTCCCAGCATTATACCATAACTATCCAGATAGCTCTCATTCTGATCTTAATAGTACATCTCATAGTTTGGGAAATATTACCCTCACGCCAAGTGGTTTAAATACGACAAAAACAAGCCAGCAAAATGATCCGAAGAATAACCAAAATACTCAAGATATATCAGAAATGACTCATGGTGGGTCCAATACTCGGAGAAATTATCATGGTAATGATATCGGGGTTACTTCTCAACAAAATTTGCCCCAAAATATTTCACACAAAAAACAAATTTCTTCTCCACCCTTCAAAGGTATTAATACAGTTACAATGAGTCCCCATAGGTTGCCCACCGCTTCTAAACAGGTTATTATGACTCCACTATATTCAAGTAATGGATTTGGTATGAATAATATTGGAAATAAAGGGAATATTGAACATAGTTTGCAAAATAATCAAAACAACCCCCAAACTCTTCCTACTAATTCCACCTCTAACCCAACTCAGATCTCTTCTCAGATCTCTTCTCAGATACCCCCCACTGACTCGGTCAATCCATTGACTTTTGACAAAATTCCATTTCTACCACAAATCAGGCCCATATCTCATCAAAACACTGAAAACCACCATTCTAACATTCAAAATACTACTCTCTTCGTTGGAAATGCGATGGGAGGTCAATCTAGACCGAGCAATAGTAATATTAACCTTTTTTCTCAAAACAATCTCACTCAAAGCTCTTTGATTTCCTCCACTCCCCCACAAACCCACTCAGAATCCCGTAACCTCCCTAATGACACCCTTAACATGTCCACACGCGGCAATGATCGAGTCGAAAAAAATCATGAAACTGAAAAAAACAACCTTAGCATGGCTTTTCGATCTAGTTCGTTATCCACGACTACAACAGTGCTTATGGAGAGGTTAATTGATGGCCAGGTTAATAGTGATCAGAACAATGGTCAAAATAATCATATTACGCACATTGATTCTCGACTCCAAGCACAAAACAATCCCTCATCTTCTACGTCCCCTTGTAAACCCCCAATAATGACATCAGATTCAATACCAAATGATGTTAATAACCAGGTATTGAATAGAGCCTCGGGGGAGCATCAAAATGATGTCCAAAAGTCCATAAAACGGCAAAACGACCCCTCTCGGGCTGAAATCGTATCAGATCAAGGCGTAAATCCGATAAATGGATTCGAAAATGGATCTATTGGGGGTGGGAGCGGTCATTTTGAAGGGGAAAGCGCATTTGGCGGGGATTTTCAACACGAAGTGTTATCTTCGATAAATTTGACCCCAATTAGGCCTCCACCGAGGCGCATACCTGCTACATCTCTCAAGCAAACCTATAACTACCAACACGCTCAAAGTGGAGCCTATGGGGTTGGATTAAATCCGGAAAAAATTGGAATAAATGAAAATGGTGATTTTCAGCAAAACGCGGAAAAAATTGATCTCTCTGATACAACTCCACACAACAATACAACTCAACCCCAACTCAAAGCTTTAACATGTATTAAGGCTAGAAAGGTACCTAACAGTCCACGTGGGTCATTACATGGGAGTTTATTTGATTTGGAGCAATTAGATACATTGGATAATTTACATGAGATGGATTTTGAATCGATTTCTCAAGTTGCAAAGAATGGTGGAAATTTTGGCGGCAATTTTGGTGGGAATTTTGGCGGCAATTTTGGAAAAAATAATGAAATAAATCAAAAAAACCCAAATAATGAAAATAATTTGGGAGGACAAAAGGGGATTGTTTCTATCAGTACACCTCGTTCCCTCTCTCCCACTCCGCTTCAAAAGTCTAACTCTAGTCAATCTTATAATATGAACTCAATTCAAGGCGGTCAAGCTCTACAAAGCAATCCCAATGTGCCCAAAAAAACCGAAAAAAATAAAAAAAATAAAAAAAATCGACAATATATTTTTTTTAATCCAAAGAATTTGAGAACAAAAAAGAAAGCTGATACAATGTCCAAATCTTTTTCAGTTTATATTGACAAGGCTCAAAATGAAGGATCAGACGAGAAGTTATCTCTTCAAGCTGGCATTCTGACTGCACTCATCGAAAATGTTCGAAAAAATGATTCAAAAAATGACTCTGAAAATATTTTAAAAAATTTTGTGCGTGAGAATTTGGCTGAATTATTGGGTTTAGATGTTAAGTCCAATATTGATACAAACCCCCTCGCTAATGTTATCAGTCAATCTTTACCTAACCAATTCGGCGTTGATGTGGATGAAAAAAACAAAGAAAAATCTATTCCAAATTCTCCAGATGGAATATTTGTCTCTAATCAAGATGTTATTGAACAAAGGGTTGAATTGGGAAAGTTGTATAATACTATTTCTGACCAAAAAATGTATATTAATTTATTAGATGCGCAATATCAAGAAATTATGACAAAAAATAACCAATTAGAAATGGAAGAAAAAAAATTAAAACATTTAATTGAAAAAAAAGATGCAAATATATTAATTCAAAATGAAAAAATTAATTTTTTAAATGAAAAAAATAATTTTTCCGCGCAAAATTATTTAAAAATTCAATTTGAAAATGAACAATTTAGAACTACAATTCTTTCTTTACAGCGTTCTATTGATGAGTTGACTTATAAAAATATATCTTTACAATCAAAACTGCATTCTGTTTCAATTCCACATGATAATAACATCGCTCTAACTCATCTATCCCCCACGCCGTCCACTTCCACCCAAATCGCGCCCCACGACTCCCAAGACTTTCTCAACAATGCATTTTCTTTCCCATCCCCGCAACGCCCGAATAAACAGCGTAATGACATTGCTTGCGAAGAGGAAGGTGAAGGCAAAAACCAAACAAGTCAAGAAAAAGTTGGTCTTTTTGGTTGTTCTGATGATCTCATAGATGTTGCCAGCACCGAACATAGCACCCATAATACGACTAATGATGGGGAAATTGATAACTATGATTGTGAGATATTACAGTCTGACCGTCATAGGGATGAAATTGACAACAATCATTTTTTCTTTTCGCAAAAAAATGAAAAAAAAAATCAAAAAATTGTTGAAAACACGACTGCACATAATCAATCTAGTCATTCCTATGCTAACACAGCGCGAAAAGCTGCTCATTTAGATGTAACTTGGGCTCTTTCTACTGTATTACCCCATCCAACCGTCTCATATCATGATCAAACCTTTGGTTCTTATCAAGAAAAAAATCATCCAAATCTCGAAAAACAACAACAACAACAACAACAAATTCAGCAAAAACAAGATGATTCGCGCTATTATAACAATGAAATTGATATAAATCATGATAATTATGAATTAAATAATCATGGGGATCGAAGAACATCTTTTGATCAAGGCTCTGAAGAAAACAAACAATTTCCTTCTCACGATCCACATTATGAAGTATTATCATTTAATAATGACCCAAATGACCTCAATAACTACATTTTCTCACCTGAGGACTCACACGGTCACGAGATTCCATTTAACGAACCCAATTGTTCCGACCACAAAAGTTCTCAATTCGAAGTCAATAAGAAGCATAATGTACCTAATTTCGGGAGTATATTGGATATATCCGTTGATATTGAAGCTGAATTGGGCGATGATTTTATGGTAAAGGTTGGGAGATCACCAACGAGACCAAAATATCGTAATTCGCAAAATATTGACGAAAAAAAAAATCAAAATAATCCCCGCAATACTAATTCTGAAAAACCCCCTTCTCCGAACCCTCCACCCACCCCTCTCTCACAAAACATCGGTGGCCGCCATAATACTCTATTACCACCCCAGAGCCCCCGAAATAATCGCTCTGGTACATTTTCTTCACCATTATTTGATCAATCCGATGAGGAAATTGATTATTTTTCCCAAAACCTTCACAATAATCGCGCGCAAATGCAAATTTCCCGAGATGGCGATCATAATACTAGCTCATTGGTCCATAAATACGTTTTGGATTCATCATCTACCTCAAAAACGCTTCAAACGGGTTCCAATATCCAGAATGAAAAAAAAAGCGAAAAAGATGGCGGAAAAAATGAAAATGATAAAAATGATAAAAATTGTCCGCAAGCTCAACAACATCCTTCAGCATTTCTCACCCCGGTCCATCATCATAGAAGTAGCCGTTCACAACAGCCAGCACATATTCCGTCTCATATTCAACATCAAAACTATTCAAAAAATAACGAAAATAATTTGGATAATATGAACAATAACCTTGTCACTCCAGAACGTAAGACCTATCAATCTACAAATCCGAAGATATTAAAAGATTCTTCCCCACCGTATCATGATGATTCCAAAAATATCCTAAAAAATATCACCAAAAATGAACCTCTCCCCAATAAAGCCTTTATGAGGGATACATCCCCTCTAAGATTCCCATACAATTCGCTTCGTTTGGCGTCACCTACACGTCAAGCGAATCAAAATGGTAAAATGTCATCACCAAATGGTGATTTCCGAAGCAGATCACCATCTCCGCAAAGATTTCCACAAAATCCCCACCAAAATTACAAAAGTCTCTCAAGCCCTTCCCCATTACATGACCCACAGACATTACATTCCCAACACATACCCCCATCCTTGCCTCATTACTCCCCTCATACGACCCCCACCTCACCGATATATCCCCATTCCCCCATTTCCCACCCTTCCCCTCGTATCACATCCCCGTTATCTCGCGATGCCTCCCCAACCCGTCGAAGTGAAGAAGCATATCGTAACTTTATCAGGAGACAAGAGGACGCTCGGAATAAAAGAAAGAAATATGAAATTGAAATTGATATCGATAATCGACTTTTGCAAGCCAAAAATACTGAAATGTCGTTAAAAAATCAAGAAAACGTCGTCCATTATCCTATAAGTTATGGTAATTATCCAAGTGAATATGGGATTGTTGGGGGGTCGGGCGAGGGTAGGGATGGGGACGAAAAAAAGGGTTTTTTATCACCTGGAAAGAGGAAAAATAGTGCCAAAAATGGTCCAGTTTTTGAAACGCCGAAAAATATCGGCCGAAATCGGCAAATTTCCACCCAGCCTCCCAAAATGACGCCTCCTCAAACTCCTTCCAGTCCAAATACTCATCCATCATCTCGTGTAGTATTAAGCCCCAACACTGTATCCACAATTCCATTGATTCACCCATCAAAACAATACGGAAAAGTTGATAAAAATGTCCCACATAATCGCCCAATGTCGCCATCAAGACCTCCTTCGCTAAAAGTGTCTCCGAATAACCCAAACTTTTCTCTTTCTCCGGTTAGAAATGTGTCTATAACGACCCCCACGGGCCCAACAAGTAGTTTCAGATCGCCTATGAAGGCTACAGCAGGCGGGTTTGTTGGTAAGGGGTCGACTGGGGGATCTTATGGGGAAGACATAAAGGGGAATAAATTTGAAAAAAATAATCCCCAAAATAATCGCGCGGAAAAAAATGCTGAAAAAAATGTTGCTGAAAATCGTGCCCAAAGATCAATACCATTTGAGAGGTTTATTCAACAACGTAATGGTGGGGAGCAATATGACCTTGTTGATGATCAAGTTGATGGGGATGGTTATCGTTATTCTGAAGGAGACGTCGAAATTGTCCAAAATTCGGGACCTTTGACCTCAGAAAGTGATAAAAATGGCGTTATTGTTGCAGATGAGCAAGACAATAACAAGATTGGGTCTAGTTATGATTGGGTACATCATAACGATAACGATAAAGATGAAAATGATGTCGGAAATAGAATGAATAGTGTTAATAATATTTCGAGCCAATACCCTTTAACTGACCCTTATAATCACTCCTTTACGGTTAACGATTTTAATTTGAATAGTAGTTCACATTTATTACCTCATCCTATTCTTTCAAGCGGTAATGCTCATACCCCAGCACGAAATAAGGAAATTTTTAACACCAAAAATCGACAACAAAATCAACAAATTGGTGATTCTTCGAGAAAAAATTCCAATTTTAATTTTGGGAATAAAAGTGGAGAAAGTACTCATAATATGACCCATCATACTCATAATAATATCCTAACTGACGGAATCGGTGATATTTTATCGGGCTATACTGCTGAAGGCCAGCGGTGTGGGTTTGGGGGGATTGGAACGGAATTTGAAGGGGATTTTTGGGAAAAAAAAAATTCCCAAAATAATCAAGATAATAAACAAAAAATTACTGATCATAACACTGCCAACACATCAATCAATGACCAAGATGATCAATTAATCTTAAAAAATACACATTTCTCTTCACAAAATAATACTTCTCAAAATAGTATCCAAAATAATTTTCACAATAATTTTCATAATAATCATAATAATTCTCAACATTTTTCGAAAAATTTTAATCATTTAAATTTACCAATTAATATCCTCCAAACATCCCCACCACCCCTTCGTACTTCACAACAATCCCCCCAAACCACGGATCTGTATACACCTATAAAATCATTACCACCTACTTCTATTTCACCCCAACACGACGTCACAAATGATCAATTTTTCACACCACAAAAATCCAAAAATGACAATTTTCTTTCACAAAATAATAACTACAATACAAATCATCTCCCAATGTTACCAAGCTTCTCCCCTCGTAAATTCCAACCCATTCCCCCCCTCTCCCCGCCTTCATTTAGACCCGCCTCGCCGTTGGCATTTAAGCCACAATAAATGATGTAAATTTTGGAATTTTTGTTTTTCCTTTTTTGTTTTCGTTTCGCTTGATTTATTCATGCTTAATAAATTACTTTCCGTATAGACCAAATATACTAAGACTTACTACGCTATATGACCATCTCTGAGACCGGTGATGAGAGAGAAATCGGGGAAAAATCTTTTTCTTTCCCCTCGAAAAAAATGACAAAATGTTCATTTCCCAAATTTGTTTGAATTTTACAAAAGCGCAAAATTACTTCCAAACCAAAGTGCTTTATTGTACAAACAACTCAACAACGATTTTATCAGAGTTCCATCCTTGTGACTTAATACCAACCTCTAAACACCTTATCTAATACCTATTTCCAAGTTTTTAAATTTTTTATTCATTTTTTCTCACATTTTTTTGTTTTTGTGATTTTTTTTCCAATTTCAAACCCCTACTATACGACAGTTCTTTCTCAGATCACGCCGTTTGAATCCTCCAAACCATTAAAAGTACTCCAAATACATCGCTAGTATTATAAAACAACACAGTCGGTATACGAAATTTTCACTTTTAACATTTTAAAAAAAAAAAATCTTCAACATTTTCAAAACCAATTTTTATCAAATTTTATCAAATTTTCCCGCAACAAAAATTTCGATATTGAGGTCTCTTTGACGAGTTAATATTAAAGTAATACTTATCCTCTCCGCCTTGACCATATAACCGTATTTGTGAATCGATTCATTCATTTAAACTCCAATCGTGAATAATCATCCTGTATAATCCCCCCCCCCCTCCGATACTACCACCGATGACATCCTTACCACAATCACCATCTGTCTTAATTAGATCGTTAATCTCACTACAACGTAACGACCCAATTGGTTTAACAAGACCCAAAATTTGGATCGATTTACAAAACTCATTTCTCAATACTACGAGTACAGAATTACACCTTGACCCGACACAATTATTTAATTTTATATTTGAAACTATTTCCTTAATTATTAAAACACCAAGTTATCATACTCATCCCGAAACCATAATTTCAATTTTAAACGTTTTACAGATTTTATTTTCTTCGCGTTTTGAATCAGTTTTTTCACCAGCACCGCAAACTATTTTAGACAATTTGATCAAAATTTATGAATTATATATTGATCAGTTCTCAACATTTTTTCATCTCCATACAAAATCATATACATTAATTGATTATTTACAATTTTTATGGGATGCGTGGAAGTATAAAACTCACCAATGGACTAATACAAATACCAAACAGACTTATGATTTATTTTTAACCAAAATTGTCCCCCTTCATGCTCATCTCTTTGGTCTCTTGTCAAGCTTTATTCAATACCAATCGCAATTATATTCATCTCCCCAATTAGCTTCATCTTATTCAAATACGACCAAAAGTTATGAAAGTGTTATAAAAATTGAAAATTCTTCGTTTATAAATGCTATTACTCACGAGCAACGTATTCTACATTCTCCAAGCGATAATTATATCCAAAAGACATCATCGCCAGTCTTATCAACGTTAAGATCACCATTACAAAAGGTTTTATTAAGCACAATTGATTCCGCACAACAAAGTACGTTTGTATCGATATATGACCGCGTATATTCTCATCTTATTTCACCATCATTTACCTCATCCACTCAAAATCCATACATTTTGTCATATCTTACAAAGATAAAAGAACGTAACCAAAAAAATGAAAAAAATGAATTTTCTCCACAATTTGAAAACAATCAAATTGAACCACGTTTAACAACACCAGAATCATTACGAATGTTATTATCATCAATCTCATTCTTACATACTTCATTCTCCCTCGTAGTTTTAAAATTTATTCTTTCACCTGAAACTACCGATTCTCTTATTACTGAACTCCATCATCTCTTTAATAACGTTATTTTAAGTGGATTACCAATATCCCATAAACAAAACGTTGTACAAAATTTCCCAACTGAACTGCCAACAAATTTTTTCAAATTTTCGCAAAAATTTTTACGTTTTTCGCCGCCTCAAGTCTTTTCTGATTTATGTCCTTTATTATACGTCGAGTCATTGCCATCATTGGATATTGCGTTAGATTTACTTGCTGTTCCGACAGTAGTCCGAAATGGAAGGGTTTCGGAGCTTATTAGTAAAGATATGAAAGAAAAAGATGTCAAAAACGGCCCCACCACAAAAACCCCTCAAAATGCCCAAACCTTTATTCAATACGCAACAAATACATCAAAACGTACCCCAGCATTTGATATCATCAATATCATCCTACAAGCTGCTTATGGTACCCTATCTTCAAAGGACTCCAATGAATTCTCTTACCAAACCCTCGCAGAACACCTCACCCTTTACTCCCCCTCTCAATCAACCCCAACACATTCCAACCCATTCCCTCTAACAATAACCTCATCAGGGAAACAACAAACCAATAAAACTCAATTAAGACCATCAAATTTCCTTCCGATTGAATTTGGGTATCAATTCGTCCCATTTTGGTTTGATATCATTCTTATTGCTATTCGTACATTTTATGCTGCTCAATCACATCAGATTGATACTATGACCGCTCAAAGTGATCTTGGTGGTGGGGTTAGTGATGTCTTGTCGGAAGTGCGGGATTCAATTCTTTTAGTATCGCAACAATTGTCTAGGAATTTAAGTGAACACTTATGGATGATTGAATCAACATTAGTTCTTATTGCTATGAAGTTATTTACTTCAGTTAGTCCGATTAATAATGTTCAATGCGTGCAAGGAGCGTTGGGAAAACAATTCTCAAACAGTTTTTTACAAATTTTGAATAAAAATGATATTACCGTTAAATACAACAATGAAATGGTTGGGGAATATTATAATTATATTGAATCACCGCGTTTATCCATTTTAACCGCACAGATATCAAATTTGGAACACTTTTTTACTTTTTTTTTGGCCGGACAGTCCATTTATTCGCCTTCAAAAGACAAATCATTAGCTCTCTTTACTCTCTTACAATCTACTATTATCCATATGGCATATTCTTTCACTTCTACACCGATTAGTCTTGATGGTGTTGGGGATAAAAGATTTCTAAACGACGATTTGAAACAAATTGGTTTTGATTATTTGATTGCCGAAAATGAAAAAAATAATACAAAAAATGCAAAAAAAAACCCCAAAAATAAAAATACATTTTTACAATTACAACAAACATATAATCATGTCTTGGCACATATATGCACAGATGAACATTTTTCTAGTTCTAATATCGCTCAAGATGATGAGGAGACCCAATCCCGCCGAGAAAAGGTCTATGTTGAATCTTTGTCCTATTCTACCAATTCGACCCCGTTTTGTTATACAAAGACCCCCTTTATGAAACAACATCCACTAATCAGCAATAATACTAGTCTTGATTCTGAATACACTAATCAATCATTATGGTCACAAATCTACTCCTCGTTAGTTTCAAACTATTTCAATCCTTTTTATTCACAAAATGATCAAAATTTGGGAAAAAATTCAAAATTTGAGACAAAAAGTGAACAACTTTTTCAACACAAATATTCCCCCTCAAATCGTTTTCTTAGTCCATTTTTTCCATCATTTTCAATGATCCCGGAAGTAATCAATACTAGTGTTATTATTGATGATATCGATCCTGACGGTTTAGCCGGGTTAGATACTGTAATAATACCAATTAAACAAAATAATAATATTTGTGTCGAATTTGATAAAAAAAGGTTAATTTTTCTCCTCACGCAGAAATTATTTTTTTCAAATTTTTTAACCGCAATAATCCCAACGATATTATTATCAATATTTAACCTCTCTGCGGATATTGCTACAAATACCCTCTCAATATTCATACTCCTCCCTACGTATCTATCCCAGCTCTCTCTTCAACATCGTATACAATTGGCCTCCTTGACGGCCGTCTCGTTGAATCAAATCTCAGGCTCTGAAACTAAAAAAATAATCGAAAATTATTCGATTATTCTATCGCAAAAATACTGTCATTTTCGTCAACCACAGACATTATATCGTCATTACTTCTCAATTACATCGTTATTATTAATCCCACAAAGTATCCCCATCTTTTCAACAAAAAATTATTTCCTTTATCATATTTTACCCAAATTCCCCATCAATGGTTTCTCCATTTCCCTCCCAGAAAATGACTCCTTTCCTCAAGCCTTGGCTCTGACGACCTCGATTTTATCACAATGTTTAAATTCCCTCACCACACTATCGCAATATCAACAAACGCTGTTGTTTATGGGGATGAACCATTTAATTACCACTGCCGGGAAGGGTAAGGGGGATTGTGAAGAAAAGCTTGCGGGGGAATCAACATTTTTAAACATGTGGAATGATGATAATTTTGATGACAGAGATCAAATTGGGGATTATTTTGAGGAAAAAAAATTAATCATTTTTTTGGAAAATTTTTCTCAAAATGATATTGAAATTGCATTGGATTGGTTATCACCACAAATCAGACAAGAAGCATTTGATACATGTCAATTACTTCATACTATCACGACTACATTAACCCAATTGTCAAAGTATTGTGTTATTACCCATTTAGACAACGACACGTTTTTAAATTTATTAAAAAAGCATGACAAAATTCTTCGCAAAATTACAATAATTGAAAATTTACGTCATTTTTTTATTCAAAAATTGAATCAAAATTTGAAAATAGTTGGTGCAAAAGATATTCCAAAAAAATTATCAAAGCGTTCTCGCGATGACGTTTCTACTCCCCCTCCATCTCCCTCGACCTCGTTAACAGGGTTAACTCTTTATCCTGATCCATACGCCATGTTAATCCTTGGTTCTAGTAACGATATCGCAATTAACCCATCTTTTCAATACATTTTTAAACCATATCAAAATGATGAACAAAGTGATGAACAATATGATGACAAGATCAAAGAAAATGTTCGAAATGTTCGAAGTGTTCAAAATGAGCGAAAAAATCCCCCCAAAATGAACATCTTAACAATCCCATCGTTGATTTCTCTATCATTAGCTATCCATCAGTTTATTCAAAGAGCACAAGAACCTACATTAGTACCAACTCATTATGTATTCTCACCAACAATTTTATCAACCATTTTACAAAAACCGCATTTTTCTCTTTTTTCATCGTCGAAAATTCCAAAAATGCCAAAAATTCCAAAAACTGACAACAAAATTACTCAAATTCAAATCAATTCATACCTCCACTCCATCTCCATGACTCACTTAGATAAATTAGCACCAAATTTAACCAACAAATTAATGACTGATGTTATGCATAAGTTAATCACAGGGCGAGGTTTGGGTTCAAACGATGCCTTTTCCATCTTGACTATGTCTTCTCTTTTTGCCCTTCAAGTCTCCACCCCTTCATATTGTGAACGTCAATCGCGTTTGTTCACTAGATATATTATTGATTATGCTATTGATAATGGGAAGGGTGATGTGGAAAGGGAGGAAATTGTACAATCGGTTGTGTTGCAAGATGGGGAACTTTTTGGGAAATTTTTGGGTGAAAAAAGTGGTAAACATGATGATAATGATAAAAATGATCAATGTGGTCATTTAGTACTCACTGAAACATTCATCTTAATGATAGACAGATTGGTTGATATCCTTGAAACTCTTATTAAGAAGGGTGATGGTGGGAAAAATGATGATGAAAGAAAAAATGAAAAAATTAACAAAAAAAACAATCAAAAAGTTAACGCTTTGATCGATAATAGCTCTGAAATTGATCAAATTACCGGATTAATTAATGATATTTTAATTATTGGATCACCATTATTGGCAAATTTTTACCAATCTAGCACATTATGCCCTTGTAATAATAATTCTAATAATAAAAAATCATCAAAGTTCATTAAAAATATTATTATTTCAATACAAAATTTTTTTTCGCGATTAATTTTGTTAAATTTAAATCCACTTCAACACTTTCTTTATGAAACTTTACCAACTTTTGAATGGTTTTCATTAATTATCCCAGGATTGTCTATGAATTTGTTAAATTCATCATTTTCGCATCATATTACCATTAACAATGTTAATATCAATCACTTTATTAATAATGCCCCTCATATTGATGATAATTCCCCCGAAAACCAGCCAAAAAAATCAAAAAAAAATTCAAAAATTCAACCAACCCCGAACGATTCCCCCATGGTTCAATTAACCCCACGTAATGAATTAAGCTGTGAATTTACTCCGAATAAACTCGGTCCTATTCATTCAGTTGTTGATCTATTAGGGTCTTTTACCAGTGCATTATCCGATTTTCAAAACTCTCTCTCAATGTCTTCAAATGGTATTAATACTAGTAGTAGTGAAGTATATGGCGACACCATGTCTGTTGAATATATCTCTCGTAGGAATGCTCATGAAAAAGACCTTTTTTCGAAATTTTTGACACTTTGGGACAAATATCAATCTACTAAAGATGAAGTCATCCATACTATGAATGAATCGGATCATTATGCCGATAATACCGATTTGGAATCACCATTATTCTATTCCATCTCATTCCTTAAAAATATCAAACCATTTTTATTTTTACAATTTTTTAACCAAAA
>Ga0256901_1001143_pt1 | contig 13666 bp, 9 predicted proteins | sample MC6MC0689MT_FD_190200 | JGI IMG/M metagenome (GOLD analysis project Ga0256901, IMG submission 190200) | Metatranscriptome of enriched soil aggregate microbial communities from Iowa State University, Ames, United States - MC6-MC0689-MT... | ecosystem: Environmental > Terrestrial > Soil >... | reverse complement strand
CTTTTACCTGTTTCTGGGCAAATATTTTACGTAACTCTTTCTCCTTGGCGTAATTGAAATAAAAAATTTCGGTAGTGACGCCTGAACATAATATAGCAAACCAGATATAGGTGGTGGGTGCTATAGACAAGTTATAACTACGTGTTTGAAGAGGCAGGCCAAAAGCGCCCACCAATGCAAATACGATTAAGGATGCCAATAAGGTGAATAGGTGGAAATAATTATACAAATCTCCGTTGAGCATATAAATACTAAGGAGACTTAAGCCTATAAAAAGCGTGTATTTAACATACTTAAAAATGCGGTCTTTAGCCAGATGACAAAACAAAGCATCCACAATGCCTAAGACCACCAAAAAGTTGATAGTGAGCATAGACAAAGTAAATATGCCCAAAAATGTATAGCGTGTAATGCCTGAAATGTCACTTACCTCAAATGAAATTTTACCATCAATTACCATTTGGTACATGATGTCCGCATGGTTGCTGTACAAGGAAAAAATGAGTAGAAAGATGAGTATCAATTTACCTAAAGCACTTAACAACTTATACCTTTCCATTTTCCATTCTCTAATGGGTACGAAGGCTAGCAGATAGATGAAGACCCAAGTGCTGAGGATAGTTCTGAAGATTAAATCGCCAAGTGAGCTGATGTCTTCGCCAGAGGAAACCAATGTGGGCGAGAACAACATGGAATTTTGAAAGCCGATAGGATAGCCTATTTTTTCAAGCACAAAAATTTTAAACAAGACGACTGAGGCCCATAAGACCAGCCAGCCTATCAAAGGTTTTTTAAATCGTTTGCCTAAACCATAACAAAACTCATGCAGCCAGAAACACAAACTGAATAAGGCGCCAATAGTTAAAAGCCAAACAGTATTACTCACGATATACAGTTCAGACGTAGCCTCCCAGAAATGGATATAAAAAGCAATTTTACCATCGCTGTTTTTTATTGCTATACTCGCCTTATCCGCAGCTTCCGGAAGTATCTCGGTAGACATGGGAATAGTAGAGTCGGCTACAAAACGGGATTGGAAATACTGGTTCTCTATTGGATATACAAAAGCAATGGGAATGGCTGCAATGGCGCATTCAGCACTGGTGCTATCGTTCGTAACCTTTAGTGGAAAGGATTTTAAATAGAAGAAACCCTGCGCTAAACTTACTAATTTGCCCGTTGCAAAGGAGTCTGGGTGTTGTATAAAATTATCAGGAATATCGGTGGCGGCTGTATTCCAAAATACAGGTTTGCTATTTTTAATCAGGTAAAAACTATATCGATACGCTGCGGGATTTGTAGTTTTATAGTGGTCAGCACTCGTGGCTAAAACCTGCAACTCTTTATGCACTGCAGCCTCTCTAGCTAAAAAATCTTGTTGAACTTTTGTTGCCAGATTAGCTTCCTTTTGTTGTTGCTTTTCGAAATAATAGGTGGCACAGCTTGCTATTAGGAACACAAAAAATATTGTAGCCCATCCGATATAAGGAAATTTTTTAAAATACTTATTCAAGCTGCGTTCCGTTATTTTTTAATTCTTCAACATTATTTTTCTTGAGTTTATAATCTTGAGGAAATTAATAAAACTATTTTCTTTCCGCCTTCACCCTATTCCAAAGTGCATCCATTTCTTCCAAGTTCATATCGTGCAGCATTTTGCCATCAGCTTGTGCCAAGAGCTCCATTTGCTCAAAACGATATTTGAATTTCTTATTGGTTTTCTCCAAGGCATTCTCTGGGTCTACATTGATAAAACGAGCATAATTGACTAAGGAAAACAATAAATCGCCGAATTCCTCTTCAACCTCTTCTTGTGATTTTTCGGCAAGCGCTTCTTTCAGTTCTGCCATTTCTTCTTCCACCTTTTCATACACTTGCGCAGCATTGTCCCATTCAAAACCAATTTGCTTGGCTTTATCTTGTAAGCGCAAAGCCTTTACCATAGCAGGCAAGGCATTAGGCACGCCGCCGAGAACCGATTTACGACCTTCTTTAAGTTTTAATTTTTCCCAGTTTTGCTTTACCTCTTCTTCATCCTTCACAGTTACATCACCATAAATATGCGGGTGTCGAGCAACTAGCTTATCACATACAGTTTGAATAACATCTGAAATAGTAAATTCATTTTGCTCCTCCCCTATCTTACTATAAAATACAACGTGCAATAATAAATCACCCAGTTCTTCTTTTATACCTTGCCAGTTTTCTTCCGTTATAGCATCAGCAAGCTCATACAATTCTTCTATCGTTTGTATGCGCAGGGAATGTATGGTCTGCTTTTTATCCCAGGGACATTTTTCCCTTAGCTCATTCATAATGTCTTGCAGGCGCTGGAAAGATGATGCGTATTCCACAATAAAAATTTTATTTCGTTAAGGTACAAATGAACAAAAAAATTGGCTCTTCCTCTAATGCTTATCAGATAAAGAACCAATTTTAATTAAATCCATATTTTCAGCTTATTATTTCATCTTCTTAAAATAGAACAGCAGTACGAAGGAGAAAAGAAGACTTACAGGAATGGGCACAAACAATATATCGCCAAGCGCCCTCTTTAAAATAATGTCTGGTCCAAATAAGTGGAAAGCCACATTTGCAACGGTTAACACTACATATGCTATACCACCCCATTTTTGCGCCATACAAGCTGCACACCAAAATACGGTATAACAAAGCATCACCACAGGTCGCAACCAATACAATTGAGATACAGAATCATCTCCTATCCAAAACACCGCTTCATAACCCGTAAGCACTATATGAAATAGGGCTATCAACGGAAAGAAGATAGGTAATCTTGTAAAAAATTGTACTAAGGGATTTTTTGATTCTGCCTTAGGCACACTAATATTTTGTTCCAATTGATTCATTATTTATTTTGGCAATAACATTCTGTAATCCACTCTCACCTTGCCTTTGGAGATATCTTCCAATTTGCGTTTCAGCATACGTTTCTTCAAAGGCGGCAAATAGTCGATAAACAATTTACCATCAATATGGTCGTACTCGTGCAATATAACGCGTGCCGTAATACCCGAAAATTCTTCTTCGTGTACTACAAAATTTTCGTCCACATAACTAAGTCTTACTGTTTCGTTACGCTTAATATCTTCACGCACTTTGGGTATGCTCAGGCAACCTTCGTTGTAAGCCCACTCATCACCAAAAGTCTCCACAATATGTGCGTTGATAAACACTTTTTTTACCGGCACTTCATTAGGAAATTCCTTTTTATCCTCATCGTCAAAACCATCTACTATTTGAAAAGTATCCACCACAAAAATGCGCACAGGCTTGTTGATTTGTGGAGCGGCAAGTCCTACCCCGTTGGTATAATACATGGTTTCCCACATATCTTCTATTAGCTTGGCTAATTCTGGATAATCGGCATTTATATCTTCACATTCCTTGCGCAGTACAGGATGACCGTAGGCAACAATTGGTAAAATCATCTTAATCTTTTGCTGTTTTCTATTTTAAAAGAGGGCAAAGGTAAGGATAATAGCGGCTTTTACCTTTACCAATCATTTCTAACAAGGCAATTATTATTTTCTTTAAAATTCCCGAACTTCGCCACCGTTATTTCCTTAGCTATGCAATATATTTTATTTGATACTGATTCTCGAAATCAATTATTACCCTTTACCCACACCAGACCCACTGCAGATATACGCTGCGGCATACTCACAGCAAGAGAACGCTGGGAAATGCTTTTGGAAAATACTACAGCCACACTTACGGAAAGCTATTTGCAGCCTGCATTTCCGCTTATTACAAGCGACGACAATATTTATATAAATGGTGCGACAGTTGCCACAACAGATTTACTTGCCGCAATCCATAACTTAAAAAATAATCAAGCGCTACAGCAGGACAATATTGTATTGGCAATAAGAACAAGCGCTGAATTAGAATATGATACCATTTTATCTTTTGCACAACAGCAATGCGAACAGGTGAATTTTAGTGGCCTTGTCACAACTATCAATCAGGTTTGGGACATTTTCTCCAAAAATGAACAAGTATTAAGGCTCGATTTTGAGCTTTTGACCAATAACAAAACAAGCGCATTATTGCCCGAATATGTAACTGCCATAGGTAAACATAATATTTTTATTGAAGCAGGCGCAAAGATTTTCCCTTGTATAATAAATGCCGAAGCTGGGCCTGTATACATAGGTAAGGATGCAGAAATTATGGAAGGCGCTATTATACGTGGTCCATTTGCCTTGGGCGAACATGCTACGCTAAAAATGGGTGCTAAAGTGTATGGTGGAACCACCATAGGCCCGTCCTGCAAGGTGGGTGGCGAAATAAGCAACGTAGTTTTCTTTGCCAATAGCAATAAAGGTCACGATGGATTTTTGGGCAATGCTGTAATAGGCGAATGGTGCAACCTGGGTGCCGATACCAATTGCTCCAACCTTAAAAATAATTATGATGAAGTAAAAGTGTGGAGCGAGCAACAAAACAAATCGGTGAAAACTGGCCTGCAGTTTTGCGGCTTATTAATGGGCGACCATTCTAAGTGTGGCATCAATACTATGTTTAATACCGGAACGGTAGCAGGAGTAGCTTGTAATATTTATGGTGGAGGATTTCCGCCTACCTTCGTGCCTTCCTTTAGTTGGGGCGGAGGCGACAATATGGTAACGCATAGAATAGAAAAAGCACTAGACACTGCAAACCGTATGATGGCCAGAAGAAACAAAAATCTTAGCCAAGCAGAGGTAGCTGTACTAGAATACATTTTTAGTAAAACAGAAAAGCAAAGAGCACTTTTTAATTAATTACAAAACTTACACCCATATAATACTATAGTAAAAATGTCTAGAAAAAAAATAGTAGCAGGTAACTGGAAAATGAACCAAAACCTTTTTGAAGGTAAACAATTGGTGACAGATATTATTAAAAGAAGCGCCAACAAATTGGACAATGTTGATGTGGTTATTGCTCCGCCATTCACCCAACTAGAGTTGGCAGCCGCGCAAATAAAAGATACTCCAGGTTTTTACCTTGCGGCACAAAACTGCCACCAGGAAAAATCGGGCGCCTACACTGGTGAGGTATCTGCCGAAATGCTGAATAGCTTAGGTGTGACTTATGTAATACTGGGCCATAGCGAGCGCCGTCAATATTTTGGAGAAAATGAAGCATTACTTGCCAAAAAAGTAGACGCTGTTTTAGACCAATCAATGAAAGTTATTTTCTGCGTGGGCGAACCTTTGGAAGTGCGCGATGCTAATACCCAAAATGACTTGGTGCGTCAGCAAATTGAAGGTGGCATTTTCCATTTGGATGCTGACAAATTTAAGAAAGTAGTAATTGCTTATGAGCCAGTTTGGGCCATAGGCACGGGTCGCACGGCGTCTTCGCAACAAGCGCAGGATATGCATGCTTTTATCCGTTCTCTACTCAGCGAAAAATACGGTCAAGACATTGCTGACAGCACAGTAATCTTGTATGGCGGTAGTTGCAAGCCATCTAATGCACCGGAATTATTTGCCTGCCCTGATGTGGATGGTGGACTAATAGGCGGCGCATCGCTTAATGCCGATGATTTTGAAGGCATTATTGCAGCAGCGAGATAATTAGTTGGAAATTAGAAATTGGAAATTGGGTTGTATAATCTGATATTTTCTACTTGATAAAATATCCACAATTCAATTATCGGCTCTCCAATTTCCATTTTCAAAGCTTAACTTCGTACAAAATTTTTTAAATACAATAATATGAGTTTAGAAGTAACAGGTAGATTGCATACCAAATTCCCGACACAACAAATTAAAGATACTTTTTCTAAGAGAGAATTTGTATTGGAACTTACAGACGAAAGCCCTACTGGTATGGTTTTTACTAATTACGCATCTTTTCAATTGGTAAATGCTAGCTGCGCTTTGATAGACCAACACCAAGAAGGTGAAATGGTGAAAGTGAGTTTCAATATTCGTGGTAATAAATGGGAGCGTGACGGACAAGTGAAGTACATTACTAACCTTAACGCATGGCGTATAGAAAAAGCTGGCGCTGCTAACACTATGGCTGCACCACAACAACAGCCACAACAAAACTACGCACAACCACAACAATTTACTCAACCACAGCAACCTCAACAGAACCCAGGCGGATTTAATCCAGCGCAAGGTGGCGATGATTTGCCGTTTTAATTATTTAGTTTATTTAGAGAGGCTCTATTGAAAAATAGAGCCTCTTTTGATTTTACAATATCGCCCTAATACTCATCCTGCCCGTATGCACCACAGGGTTATCGCCGGGTTTACGACCTTCATATTCTAGCGAAAGCTCTATGCCTTTGCTGAGGCGGCGTTCCCAATTGAGGTACCACAATAGATTTGTTCCTTTTTGCAAAGCATCCAACATTACAAAAGATATGGAGGTGTTGGCTTGGGCATTGTATTGTATATCGGCATAGGTAGCTCGCGCCATTACGGTGCCTAATCCAGGTGTGGTAAACCTGGAATCGATGATGAAGGATTGAATTACGGCTTTCTCCGGACCAAGCTCAGGGCGGTTTTCACGGTTGTCTAATTTGTAACTTCCTGTAATTCTTAATGCCGATTGCAATAGCCAGGTTAGCGAAGGCTCAATAGCGTTTACAGCCACTTTATAAGTCCGACCATCTGCCAGCGCAGATTGGTATTCGCGCCGTCCAGTTTGCGCAGCAACCGTTCCTGTCAAGGTTTTGATAATCGCCCAACGTAATTTGGTCATATGTCGCAACTGGCTATTGCCCTCCAGCCCATAGGTGAGCAAAGACTTTCCACCATTATAACTGGTAGTGTACTCAGCCCCCCAAGCGGTGCTATTTCTATTGAAAAAGAACGTGTTGCTAATACTGGTTAAACTGGCAATGATACTCGTATCGTTAACCTTGCTAGCAAATGGATTGAAGGCTTTAAAACCTTCCTCGGCCAGCATCCTGTTATTTATCTGCAAGGACAATTGGTCGGAGAAACGGCTCATAAACGTTTGCCATTTTTTCTTTTTCTCTGCAGCCAGCCAAATGTTTTCAGGGTTCAATTGCAAACTATGATTTAAGGTCACGTAGTTTACTTTTTGGTACTCATTGGTAGGCGTAATAATTCTAATGAACTTTTTTTGGTCGGGATAAATAGCGAGTTCAAATTCATTGGCTTGCTGCAAGCCATCTTCGTTATAATCGTTCCACATGTAAATGCCTTGTCCAGTAGGTACTTCTACATAGGTGTAAATTCTACGTTGCTCTTGCCCTGAGCCTATTTCATAAAGCAGTGATGGTATCAAAAAACCTTTACCAATTGTGCCATTGTATTCCATTCTTCCCAAAACCGTTTCTCCCGATTGTGGGCCTTGCACAGTGGGAATATCTACAGACAGTTTTCTGTAAGCGCCAGTGAAAGAAATTTGCTGGTTTTTAATTTGGTTAAATCCCAATTTAGCATCTACAGTATGGCCGCTATTCAATTGCTGAAACTGATTTTCAATTACGGCATCGTCCCTTCTGATGGTGTAATTCAGCTCTACTCTGGTCTTATTTGTTTCTTTATTTCTGAGGTAAAATTTCAAGATGTCAAACGAAAACGATGTTGGCAACAAAGTATCTGTTACAGCATGGCTTACCTTATTATTTTCCAGTTCATAGCTCGCTCCTAAGGTAATATCCATCAGTTTAGGGAAGGCTTTTTCTAAAAAAGCAGATGGTCTGAAATATTGGCTGTTTTGCAAAGGGCTTTGCGAATTCATAAGATTGAATATTGCACCGCCCTTAATATTTTTATGTGCGTAAGCAAGACTCACAATATTTCTGTTAGCTTTATAATCTAACCCGCGTTGATACCAGGTTAAATTGTAGGTTACCGAACCTAAAGTGCTTTTTCTAAGCTCAGTATTAAACGTAACCAAATGTTCATCTTGCGGCTGTTCTTCCAGCGACACATTCCAGTCACGCGCGAACTCCACGTTTCTATACGGCGCTATGGCTTTAAATCTGCTTTGAACATATTCATAGCTCAGCGCATTCTTCAAACTTATCTTTTGCTTCCCTAAAGTATCTTTCTTACCTAGAAAACGCTGCTCTTCGTACAAGCCACGACCAGAAAAGCCCCAATGCAGATTTTTATCCAAATCAGAAAAAAGATTGGGTGCATAATTACTAGCGCCAAGCTCTACACTTACCTTCTTGAACGAGTCTATCTGATAGGTTGTACCCAGTGTAAATAGCTGCTGCATTTTCGGCGTAATGAGTAAAACTACAGGCTCATAATTTCCTTGTCGCACGCCATTTACTGGCGCAATCCAACTGTAGGAACGACCATTGGTATTGGTTCCTGCAATAATGTAGTCACCTCTGTTTTCACCAACAAAGGAAAAACCTAAGGAATATCGCGCACTATCCGGGTTGGTAGAGTAAACAAAGACAGTATCATAAAAATTACCATCAACTGTAGTGTCTACAATTTTGTAAAGAATTTTATTAGCGGCAAACGTATCTTCTGTTACTACTTTGTAAAAAGCTTGGTCAATATTATCGCCAATGCCCTGTAGGAAACGCTTTTGTTCTCCGCTCAAGGTTTGTACATAAGGTTGGTTTTTAGAATCCTGATTAGAATAGGCATTAAATCTTATGTTCCATTTGTTGCCAATCTGCAATTCATCATAAGCATATACCAAAGTGTTCAGATAATTTCTATCTTGGTATTCAAACTCAATTTGTATCCGCTTGTCTTTTGTAATTAATTGTCGCGGCATAAACACAACCTCGCCCGTATTGTAATTAATTACATAGTCCCTATCCTCCCCTCGCTCCATCAAAAAACCATCAATAAATACTTTTTCTGTTCCAGCTAAAACTATGAAAAATTGTTCGCCATTATTACCTGTAAGCTTGTATGGGCCTTGGTTTCCCTCCAGACCAAAGAAAATATTCCTTGCAAATTGTCCTTTGGCAATGGAACCGCTTAGTCCAAATTTGTTTTTCACCTTACTATTAGATGGAAACTCAGATTGATACATCAAGCCTTGTACCCTTTTGTTGAAATTTATAAAATAACTATTGGGTCTTTCAAGGTTATAATCTCCTGCAGTAAGCTTGTGTTTTCCTTTTTCAAAAGTTATATAAATGCGGTCAAACTCTTGTATTTGCTGGGTATTGCCATCGGGCTGAATAGGAATATTATTATCGGTGACCGCAGCTTCAATTCGTACACTGTCTAAAATATAGCCATTAAGCTGTAGGTTGAAATTGGAGTTAAGCGACACGTCCTGACTATTGCCAATGGTAAGACTTCTACCGTAGGTACCATTGTAATCGATACTATTAAAATCAACAAAACCCTTTCCAGTAGAGTCGCTCATAGAATACCGATAGGTAGGAAAAGCAATATTGGTCTCTACCATATCTACCGACTTATGAGCACGGGTTTGAGTAAACAAAAAAGGAAGAACGCGATAACGCAAGGATACCGAATCATTTTTAGGCTTATGCCTCCACACCAAAATTGAATGTTCGGGAAATAGAACATAATTGCTATCTGCCACGCCATTCAGCTGAAAACTTTCAGCTGCTATGGACAAAGTGTCCACAACCAAGGTGTCTGATTTTGTGACAAGCAACGTTTTTGCTCTGATATTGCTACGCAAAGCTGTATCTGCATTTGTTTGCGCAAATACTGAATTGCACATACAAATAACAAATAGTAAAAAAAGGAGTCGATATGAAGCGCTAAGAGACAAGTATTTTTGAACCGCAATAATAACGGGAAAAGTAACAAATTATTTTGATGCTGGCGCAAAACAAAGCCGCTCCTGATACAGAAGCGGCTTACATTTTTCAATAATTTAAAAATTACAACTTAAACGCGTAACCCAAAGAAAAAGATAACACTTTGTTTTTTAGCGTTCCATTATCTTGGTTAGCAAGATTAGTAAGACTCATACCGTATTGCGCGCGAACATAAAGACCCATTGGCAATTTGTAGCCAGCGCTAAAGTTAACACCGATATCCATTGGCTTCATGTCGTCTGTAGCATCAGAACCGAACTCAATGTCTGTTTCTTCGTCCATTTCAGGAAGCGTTGTACCATTTAAAGTACCTTCACTCTTAACTTTTCCGCCAAAAGCGTAACCAAGATACGGTCCAATTGTAGCAAAAACGCTACCAGCGTTACCTATTTTATATTCATAACCTAAGTTTACTGGAATTTCAAGATAACTAGTGTTGATGTTCGACTTATACTCAAAAGTCTGTCCAAGAACAGTTTCTGATTCAGACATTTTTGCTCCTTTCATTGAATAAAAAACACCTGGTTGGATAAAAAAGCCTTTAGCAACAGGAATAGTAACCACAGCACCTGCTTTCAAGCCTAATTTCATCTTAGTATCTAAACTAGTTTCACCACCAATAGGAGACTCATATTTACTAGTCATGTTTGCCAAATTCACGCCCACTTCAGGTGCAATTGTGATTTGAGCATTTGCGTTCATTGCGATTCCACCAAGAACGATAGCGGATAAGATAACTTTTTTCATTTTGAAATTAATTTATGTTATCACACATTTATCAAAAATCGTGCCAAACTTCTTAAAACGACAAATTATTATTCGCTTAAATTTTAAATCGACCTTAGTAAAGAAGGCTACAAGCCAAATTTGCATGACAATAACCATCAATGTCATTACTAGTTTGAAGCGACTAAGTATAAAAAAGTAATACAAAAACAGAAAATATCCCAAATTACCGAATTGGGATTGGGTATATGAAATCAATTGCATTAACTTTGTCGGTATTGACACGGCAATTGCTCAGTCAATAATTTTAATTATCGAATTTTTAATCATAAACAAGTATTTCATCTACCGAAATGGAAGATTTTTCGTACGTTACAAATTCCCACCCAGCTTATATTGAGTCGATTTACAACGACTATTTGGCAAATCCAGAAACTACCGACCCAGAGTTAAAAAAGTTTTTCCAAGGCTTTGATTTTGCCTTAGGTAAGGGAAGTAATGGTAAAGCGCCAACGGCTGCAAAATCTACTACACAAACTAATGTTGCCGAAGGAAGCCAAGTTGCCTTCGGCTCTGTAATATCGGCTCCTGGAGAGCTGCATAAAGAATTTGGTGTTTTTGAATTAATAAGAGCTTACCGCAAGCGTGCGCATCTTATAGCTACTACCAATCCTATAAGACCGCGTATAGACCGTACTCCGCATCTTGATTTATCTGAATTTGGTCTGACTGAGGCCGATATGGAAAGCGAATTTTATGCTGGCGATTTTATTGGTTTGGGTAAAGCTAAATTGAAAGATATCTACGCTAAGCTTAAAAGAATTTATGCTGGCAATATAGGTATTCAATACACCTATATGAACCGCATGGAAGCACACATGTGGGCACAAAATCATTTCGAAGAGTTGATGGAGCAAAAGTTTACTTTGCCTGAACGCAAGCGTATTCTGGAAAAACTCAACTACGGTGTTATTTTCGAAAAATTCTTGAACACAAAATTCATCGGTCAAAAACGTTTTGGTCTTGAAGGTGGTGAAAGCATGATACCTGCGCTGGATGCCATGATTACTACAGCGGCAGAAGGTGGTGTGCAAGAAGTGGTGATAGGTATGGCGCATCGTGGCCGATTAAATGTATTGACTAATATTATGCGTAAAACCTACGACCAGATTTTTTCTGAGTTTGAAGGTAATATGCCTACCGATATGACTATGGGCAGTGGTGATGTTAAATATCACTTGGGTTTCCGTAGTAATATTCTTACCCCTTCGGGCAAAGAGGTGAATGTGCAATTATTGCCCAATCCTTCGCATCTTGAAGTAGTTGATCCAATAGTAGCGGGCTTCTCCCGTGCTAAAGCAGATGTACTGTACTCAAGCGACTACGATAAAGTATTGCCTATATTAATCCACGGTGATGCTGCAGTTGCTGGTCAAGGTGTCATTTATGAGTTGCTCCAAATGAGCAAACTAAAAGGTTACGAAGTGGGCGGAACTGTTCATTTTGTTATCAACAACCAAATTGGTTTCACTACCGATTTTGATGATGCACGTTCTTCTGATTATTGTACAAGTTTGGCTGCTATGGTGCATGCACCTGTGTTGCATGTAAATGGTGATGATCCCGAAGCAGTAGTGAAAGCAGCTATTTTTGCTATCGACTATCGTCAGGAGTTTAATGAAGATATATTTATTGATATGGTGTGCTACCGTAAGCACGGGCACAACGAAGGTGATGAACCTAAGTTTACCCAACCAGGTTTATATGCCTTGATTGACAAGCATCCTAACCCACGCGAAGTTTATACACAATATTTATTGGACAATGGTGAGCCTGAAGCTAAAGAAATGGCGAAGGAACTGGAACAAAAGTTCTGGAACGAGTTGCAAGCACGTCTTGATGAAGTGAAGCAAAAGCCTTTCCCTTATACATATCAGGAGCCTGAGAAAAAATGGAGAGAACTGCGTAAATCGAAAAACGAAGATTTCCATAAATCACCTGATACTGCCATCAGCGAAACTGAATTAAAAGAATTGTTTGCTAAGCTTATGGCTTATCCTAGTGATTTCAAGCCATTGCGCAAGGTAGATAAATTGCTTTCTGACAAAAACAAATTACTGGAAACCGAAGGTAAAATAGATTGGGCAACTGGTGAATTACTTGCCTACAGCAGTTTGTTGGTAAACGGACAAGATGTAAGGTTGAGTGGTGAAGATGTGAAGCGTGGTACCTTCTCCCACCGTCATGCTTGCTTGATGGATGAAAATACCAATAAAGAATACAACCGTCTTAACCACTTTAAAGAAGGACAAGGCCGCTTTTATATATACAATTCTTTGTTGAGCGAATACGCTGTATTAGGCTTTGAGTATGGTTATGGTATGGCTAAACCTGATAACCTGGTGATTTGGGAAGCACAATACGGCGACTTTGTAAATGGTGCGCAAATTGTAATAGACCAATATATAACCAGTGCTGAGCAAAAATGGACAACACAAAATGGCTTAGTATTATTATTACCTCACGGTTACGAAGGTGGTGGTCCAGACCACTCAAGTGCGCGACTGGAGCGCTTCTTGCAGCAAGCCGCGGAGAACAATATGTTTGTAACGAATATTACTACGGCTGCTAACTTCTTCCATGCTTTGCGTCGTCAAGTTGCTTTGCCCTTCCGCATACCGATGATCAACTTTTCGCCAAAAGCTAACCTTCGTCACGTACGCTCCTACTCTGCTATTTCGGAATTTACAACTGGCGGCTTTAAGGAAGTAATAGACGATGCAACAGTAACTGATGCATCAAAAGTGAAACGCGTATTGTTATGTACGGGTAAAGTCTATTTCGATTTAAGTGAAAAACAATTGAACGATAAGCGTGATGACATTGCTATCATTCGCCTGGAGCAAATATATCCTTTACCACAACAGCAATTGAATGCTTTATACGAAAAATACAAATCTGCACAATGGCTTTGGGTACAAGAAGAGCCACGCAATATGGGTGCAGCATCGTTCTTAAAAATGAATTTAGAAACCATCAATATTGGTTACCTAACCCGCCAAGCAAGTGCGGCAACGGCTACAGGCTTTGCACGCAAACACGTGCAAGAGCAGGCTATGCTGGTGAATGAGGCATTTACTTTGTAGGAATAAGCGGAAT
>Ga0256901_1001139_pt1 | contig 13692 bp, 17 predicted proteins | sample MC6MC0689MT_FD_190200 | JGI IMG/M metagenome (GOLD analysis project Ga0256901, IMG submission 190200) | Metatranscriptome of enriched soil aggregate microbial communities from Iowa State University, Ames, United States - MC6-MC0689-MT... | ecosystem: Environmental > Terrestrial > Soil >... | reverse complement strand
CTATAATCAAAACTAGCATACTCAATATCTTTATTGAATGAATTTTTTAAATTTATCGTATTTAAATTATGTGTAAACAAAATTTTATTATTAAAAACATTAACTACATTTTCATCAATAAAATTGTGATCTTCATATTTAAAAACTTCTAAAAAATTTAATATAAATAAATTTTTATTTATTGTTTTTTTAAAAAAAATAGATTGTTTTTTAAACATTAAAATATTACTTAAAATAGTATTTTTATTAGAAACAGCTAAATAAGAATTATTATAAAATTGTGTAAATTCTAAATTAAAAAAATCATTATAATTAACATCGAAAGTTCTCAATAAATCATTTTCAAAATTAGTTCAACTATATTTAAATTGATAACTAAAATTTAAACAAAATTTAATTTGTTTTTTATATTTATTAGTAATTAAATTAAAGAATATTAAATTAAATTTTAAAAAAAATAAATAAAAATTAATATAAAAATTTTTTATTAATATCTTTTATAAAAACCTTAAAACAAATAAATTTAAAAAAAAAAATTATCTTTTTTTTTTTCTATTCAACCTTTCATCTCTTAAAACTAATGAAGAACCGGACAAATCAGATTCAGAACCTGATTCGTTTGAATGGAACATAGTTTTAATTAAAATTTTAGTAAAACCAGGATCAAAACCTAAAGAAAAATAATTTTTTTTAAATGATTGTTTTTGTTTTTTAGATAAATTTTTTAATTTTAATGGGTGCATAACTTGGTAATTAGCCATAGAATATAAATCTATTTTCATAGTATTTTTGTGACCAGAAAATTTTAATCTATTATTTTTTGCTAAAATTCATTCCTGTTCTCATTGAACACGTCATAATAAATTTACGTATTCGGCAGAATAAGCTATGTTAGATTCTCTTACGGGAACATTACCATAGAATTTTTTGGCCATTTTAACTTTAAAATTTCTCAAAGTATTATTAGATTTATAAACAGACCAAGCATTAGTTCATGTTCGTTGACCTCTAACAGGTAGACCTTTTACATGTCTCCACCCCCTATAAGTAGTTAATAAATCTAAAAAAGCAATATTTAATATTTTTTTTTTTAAAAAACTAGAACCAAACGGGATTACAGAATAAGAAATTTTTAAAAAATGTTCCCATTCATTTTTATTTAAATCTTTTATAATAACGTTACTATCATTTTCTATACGTTCTTCTACCTTAGATAACATTTTTTTATTAAAACCACTACTATTTAATAAAAATATGTTTAATTTTTCATCTAAATCAATTAATTTATTATTTAATAAATACCTATAAAACAAAAAAATAAAACTAAAAAAAAAATTTTTTATTTAAATTAAATGAATTTTGAAACAAATTTTTGTAATAAGAAAAAAACCAATTATCAAAATCAATATCAATAGTTTTTTTTAACTTATTGTTTTTAAAAAAAGATAAAACAGAAATATTTAAAATAACTCAAGATTGGTATCTTAATAACCACAATTTAGAAAAAAATAAATCATTATTATTATCTACATCTCTTATAAAATTATAATAAGAATTAAAATTAATATTTTTTTTAAATTTTAAATCACTAATTAAATATTTTTTAAAAGATTGACGAGAATTTAACTTTAAAAAAAAAAATAATTTATCTGAAGAATGATCATTTAAAAATAAAATTAAAGATGACTTAATAAAAATATCTTGTTTTAAAAAAACACTATAATTATGTTTAGAATCTCACATAGAATTTCAAAACATAGAATAACCAGATTTATTCGCTGCTGGTATACTTATTTGACCCATTTAATTTAAATATATTAACTATTTTTTAAAAAATATATTTTTTCTTTTAGATGTTTTTTTTAATGGGAAATGGTAAGGTTTGCGTGTAAAAGAAAACTCACCTAATTTATAATTAACATTATAATCATTTATAAATAAACGTCTATATTTTTTACCTTTATGAACTCTAATCATTTTATATAAAAAACACTTTGGAACAGACGATGATCTATCGTAAAAAATTATTTTTTTTTTAAACAATCTTTTTTTTTTAAAAAGTACAATTTTTCTTCACATAGAATTTGTAAAATAAGTTAACTTTCATTTTGATCGAGCCATTTATTTAATAAAAAATTATTTATTTTTTTTAGCAATTTTACCTCACGGGGTAAATTCAGGTGATGATGTTTTTGTTCTACCTCCGTGTGGATGATCTACAGGATTCATAGCAACACCCCTAACATTAGATTTAAAACCTTTGTTTCTATAAAAACCTGCTTTTGTATAAAATTCTAATTTGTGATTAATATTAGATGAGCGGCCTAATGTTACAAAACAATATATAGATATAGTTTTAATTTTTCCTGTAGGTAAAACAATTTTAGCAGAATTTTTTTCAAAATTTAAATTTAACAAAGAACAAAAAACACCTGCAGATCGTGCATATTTACCACCAGTATTTTCAATAAGCTCAATATTAAAAAAAACTGAAGAATAATTTAAATATTTTAATATAACAGAACAACAAATTTTTTGTAAAAAAATAAATTTTAAAGGTTTAATAGAAGAAAATAAAAAATTACCTGGTTTTAATTCATGTGAAGCTAATACATAAGAATAAGAACCGTTAGAGTATTTTATTAAAGCAGTATAACAAGATCTATTAGAATCTTTAGAAATATGTAAACATACTGCAATATTACCAGACCATTTTCTGCTAAAATCTACGATAGATAAACTTCTTTTATTTAAAAAATTTTTATTTCCAACAACTTTTTTACCAGAAAAATTTCTACCTGACTTAAAAACATTACCTATTACTAATCTTTTAAATTTACAATTATTTGTGTAAAAACTAACTACTCTATTTTTATTTCTAGTTGAATTATTATAAGGTTTATATTTACGTATATATATTTATTAATTAATTAAATTTAATAACATTAAATAAATTTAATAATATTATTATTTTATAAAATTCTACAATATTATTTAAAAATAAATTAAAATTTAAAAAATAAGAAATTGTTAATACCTCATTATTATTACTAAAATTATAATTATTTTTATAAATAATATCAATATTTGAATCATTTTTTAAAATATTAATTTCTTTTAAATCTATATTATTACATATTAACAAAAAATTATTACCATATAAACTAAAATTGTTTGAAATTTTATTATTTAAATATAAAAATTTTATGTTATTTTTTTTTGTAAATTTAACAAAATTTTTAAAATCAAAAAAAATTTGTTTATTAAACAAAAAATTAGGTATAATATTATACTTATTAATATTATTTTTTAAAAAATAAAATATAATTAAATTTTTTTCTAAATTTTTTAAAAAAAAATAAAAATTATTATAAAAATTATGATTACTTATTAAATTTAAATTATAAAAACGTTTGTATTTCATTAATTTTGAACTTTCTTGAAAAAAACGCTTTTTAAAAGTTAAACTATTTACTTTACCAAACAAATTGCTCATTAATAATTTTTTTTTCATTCAATTTTTCCTCCTCATCTATTTGTCTATAAACAGTTTTTTGTAAATGTAAAACCCCGAATAATAAAGCTTCAGCAGTAGGTGGGCATCCAGGAACATAAATGTCAACAGGGATTACACGATTACAACCCCTTACAACTGAATAGGAATAATAATAATAACCACCTCCATTAGCACAGCTACCCATAGATAATACTCATTTAGGATCTAACATTTGTTCATATAATCTTCTTATTGCAGGTGCCATTTTATTAGTTAAAGTACCGGCAACAATCATCAAATCAGATTGTCTAGGACTGGCTCTAAAAATAACACCAAATCTATCTCAATCGTATCTACTAACAGTAGTGTGCATCATTTCAACAGCACAGCACGCTAAACCAAAAGTCATAGGTCAAAATGAACCTTGTCTAGCCCAAGAAACCACAGCATTTATAGGTGTAATTAAATAATCTACTCGCACTTTTTTATAAAAAAAATAAAATTTATTAATACATAAAAATTAATTAAATCTAAATCTTTTTCTAACTTTTTTAATTTTATCATTAGGTCTTTTTACTCCGTAAATAGATCTTCGTCTTTTTTTACCAGCAAGACTAGCAAAATCATAAACACCTCGTATACATGTATATCTAACACCTGGTAAATCTCTAGAACCACCACCTCTTACTAATACAGAAGAATGTGCTCTAATATTGTGGCCTACACCAGGTAAGTGGGCAACTACTCATCTATTATTAGTTAATATAATTTTAGCTGCAGGTCTTCTAGCTGAATTAGGTTTTCTTGGAGTAACAATTCTGGCTCTTTTTACAGCACCTTTCGCTTGTGGACAATTTTTTAAAGCAGCAGCTCTGTGATGAGCTTTTTTTTTAAGATTTAATTTACGATCTAATTGCAAAAAAGTTGACAAAATAAAATTAAAAAAACATAATATTAAATATAAAAATTAGAACTTATATAGTTTAAAAATATTAAAAAATCTTCAAAATATAATATACTACTTATATTAAAAAAATTTAATAAATTTAAATAAAACATACAATTACTATTAAAAAAAACTTGATTATTTTTTAAACATAATTTGTTAGATAAATTTTTAGAAATTAAAAATCTTAAATTTTGTAAATAAAAATAAATAATAAAAAAATTAGAGAAAATAAATAATAAAAACATTATGATATTGTTTTTAGAAAAAAAATAAATAAAAGTTAAAAATTTACCTAAAAAACCTATAAACGGTGGTATACCAGCAAAAGATAAAAATAATATAACTACATACAAATATAAAAAAGGTAAATTACCAAAAAATTTTAATTCATTTAATGTCTTAAAATATTTTATATCAAAAATAAAAAAAATTAAAAATAAATTTATTAACATAAAAATATAAGTAATTATATTAAAAAATATTAAAGTAAAAGTATATTCATTATAAAATTCAAAATAAAAATTAAACATAATATATGTGAATAGAAGTATATTTCAAATATGACAACCTAACAATTTTAAAGATGAAACAACATTAAAAAAATTAAAAACAATGAATTTAAATGTTGGTCCTCAACACCCAGCTGCGCATGGTGTTTTAAGATTAATAGTTCAACTAAACGGTGAAATTATAGAAAAAATAGATCCTCATATTGGTTTATTACATAGAGGGACTGAAAAATTAATGGAAGACAAAATATATTTACATTCTTTGCCATATTTTGATAGATTTGATTATGTTTCAATGTTAATACAAGAACATGCTTATTGTTTAGCTATTGAATCATTATTAGGTACATTAAATTACAGTGCAACATTTGTACAAATTAGAACTTTATATGATGAAATAACTCGTATATTAAATCATTTATTAGCTATAGCTTGTCACGCATTGGATGTTGGTAGTATGTCTCCAATTTTTTGAGCTTTTGAAGAAAGAGAAAAATTAATGGAATTTTATGAAAGAGTGTCTGGTGCTAGAATGCATGCTGCATTTTACAGACCTAATGAAGTCAATTTAAAAGCTATATCTTCATTTTTATTAGAAGATATTTTAGATTTTAGTAAAAATTGTTTTACAACTTTAAACGAAATACATAATACTTTAACATACAATAAAATTTGAAAACAACGGTTGGTTAATGTAGGTACATACTCTCATGAAACATGTATAAATTACGGTTTAACTGGTGTTATGTCTAGATCAATAGGTATTAAAAGAGATTTAAGATTAGATAAATTAGAAACTTACGCTAATTATTATTATTTAAATTTTAGAAGTTTTGTTGGACAAAACGGAGATTCTTATGATAGGTTTTTAATAAGAATGAATGAAATGACAGAGAGTTTAAATATTATAAATCAAGTTATTAATAAAATTACAAAACATAAAACACAAAAAAAACAAATAAAAAAACCAACCAATATCAACCCACATCAAATTTTGAAATTTATAAACCCAAAACATCTAAACCAAAATAATTATAAAAATGAATACATATCTATGGAGCAATTAATTAAACATTTTAAATATTGAAGTGAGGGTTTTACTGTAAAACCAAATTGAACGTATAGAGCTGTCGAATCACCAAAAGGAGAATTTGGAGTATCTATTATTTCAAATAATACAAACATACCTTACAAATGTAAAGTAAGATCACCTGCATATCACCATTTACAAGTTTTACCAAAAATTTCTAAAGGTCATTTTTTAGCTGATTTAGTTGCTCTTATGGGTACAATTGATATTGTTTTTGGTGAAATTGATAGATAATTTAAATAATTAAAATTAAACAAAATGAGAAAAATTAAAACTAATAAAATTAAAATATACAAAAATTTATTTTTAAAAAAAAAATTAATAAAAAATGAAATAAAAAAAATTATTTTAAAAAGTATTTTGCAAAATAAAACAACAAAACCTATTATTAGAGCTAATGCAAGTTATTTTTTATCGAAAATAAAAAATAAACATCACATATCTAAACAAAAAAATAATATATGTTTAAAAACAGGTAGAATAAAAGGTACTTTTAGTAACTTAAATATTTCAAGACATTTTTCCAAAAAATTATTAATAAATAATAATTTACAAAATATAAATATTAATGCATGATAAATGGATTTTAAATTAATTAATTTAATAAAACTTAATTTAATATATAAAAAAAAAATATTAAAATACAATTTTAAAAAAAAAAATATAAATATTATAAAAATTTTAATATCTTTAAATATAATAAAATATATCAAAAAAAATAATAAAAATATTTATATATATTTAAATAATATTATTAAATACAATTATATAAAAAATTTATATAAACCTAGTAAAAAAATATTTTTAAAAAATGAAATAATTAAAAAATTAACATTAAAAAAAAAATGAATTTTTTTATTATCTACTAACAAAGGTATAATAACAAATTTTGAAGCTATTAAAAAAAATTTAGGAGGTATTATAATTTTAAAAATTAAAAATGGTTAAACATATAAATATAATTTTACCACCACAATTTAATTTTATTATACTAAAAAATAAAAATAATATAAAAATAAATCTGTATAATAATAATTATAAATTTAATATTTTTTTAAAAAAAAATAAAAGTTTTATTTTTACTAACAAAAATAATAATATATTAAAATTAGAGCATAAAACAGTAATAAACAACCAAAATTTAATAAATTCATATGTAAATACATTTTTAAAATTTTTGGATATTTATAAATTTATAAAAATAAAATTTAAAGGTAAGGGTTTTAAAATTGGGTTCTATAAAAATAAAAATATTATGAATTTTTTTTTTGGTTCATCACATATAAATATATTTATGGTAACAAACACAATAATTAAAAAAATTAACAAATATAAATTCATTTTAAAAGCTAATAACATTAAAACTTTAAAAGAATTATCAAAAAAAATTGTAAATATAAGAAAAATAAATTTTTACACTTTAAGAGGTTTAAGACAAAGTAGACAGTATGTAATAAAAAGAAAAGGTAGAAAAGGTACATTTATTTAAAAAAAAATTTATTTTATATTTTATAAAAATATTATAGAACCTTAATAATATAAACTACGTTAAATAAAAAAATTAATATGATAAAAACATATTTAAACCTAAAACACCGTAAGTACTTTTTATTACTCCTTGAGAATGCTCAATTTTATTAATTTTTTTTGATAAATTAACTTTACCAATTTTATAAAAAAAAACTTTTTTTTTAGCATTACCTGCCACACTTAATTTACCTCTAACTTTTAAAAAAAAACCATCAATATTTAATATAAATATAAAAAAATAACGATAATGAAATAAAAAATGTTGAATAACATTTAAAAATTTTTTATGATTTCGAAAATTAATTTTATTCATTTTATTTAAAATTCAATTGTTTAAGATAGATATATCTCTATTTATAAATGAAAAACAAAAAATTTCAAACATCTCATCAATTGTATAATTATCTTGTTGATTATCCATCATAGAAAAAGGGTAAGTTTTATAATAATTTTTATAATAGTTTTTTAAATTTTTATTTAAATTTAATTTTATAAAAAAAAAAGAATTAAACATTTTTTCATAAAAATTTAAAATAAACAAATTAAAAAATTTATCAAAATTAAATTTAAATTTACTTATAAATTTATTTTTAAAAACAGTTGTTTCGTTATTAAAAACAGGGTATAAACTATTATAAATCATAACAGAATTAGAAAAACGTTCGTTAAAATGAGTTAAGAAATTTAACTTAAAAAAATTTAAAAAATAAATTTTTTTAAAAAAAACCAATGAATAAAAATTATTAAAAAAATAATTAAATAAACTTTTATTAAAAAAATTTAAAACTAAATGTTTTTTATATTTATATTTTTTATTTTTAAAAATAACATTTAATTTATACAAATAATTATAATTAATTAAAAACATTAAATTAAAAAAAACATATTTTAAAGTAAAATATGTTTTTTGTTTAGAAATTTTAAAAAAAAATTTAAAATTGATAAATTTATTTTTTTCAACAAAAATAATTTTAAACTTTTTAGAAAAAAACAATGTTTTTTTTAAAAAATTGAAATTTTTTAAAAAAAAATTAGAATAAAAAATATTTACAAAAAAATTATCTAAATTGTTAAACTCTAACTTTTTATTAAAGTTTAATTTAAAAATATTCATTTTATAAAAAAAAAATAAATTAGAATAATAAAAAAAAGACTTATAAAAAAAAAAAAATTTATTTTTTTTAAAATTAGGTAATAAATTATTAAAAATATAAGTATTAAAATACAAAAAATTTAATTTTAAAAATAAAAAATTATTTAATAATTTTTTAAAAAATAAATTATAATAAAAATAAAAAATTATTTTATTTGTAAAAAATATCTATTATAAAAACCTTAAAATAATAAATAATAATTAAAAAAAAATTATTTAATTCATTTTGATCTATTAATCCTGTAATAACCAAAATAAGACCATTTTTTAAATAAAGGTCTTCATATAATAAATATATTTTTTAAATAAAAATTTAAAAACTTAAAAACAGAAGTTAATAAAACAAATAATTTAATATACAAAAAATTGTATATTTTTTTTAAAAAAACAAATAAAATATTTAATAAATTAAAAAAATGTTTTGTAAAAAATTTAATATATTTAAAAAACAAATCTAAATTAGAATTAAAATTTATATTTAAAATTTTTAAAACAAAATAATTTATAAAAAACAGAATAAAAATAAAAATAATTAAATTAAAATTAATAAAAATAATTAAAAAATTAAAAAAATTAAAAAAAAAAAAAAACAAAAAAAATATAAAAAAATTAAAAAAAATTTATTTTTTCAAAATTGGATTTGAACAAACGACCTTGAGGTTTTCAGCCTAACGCTCTGCCACTGAGCTACTTGAACATTTTTTAAAAAAAAACAATTAAAAAAAAACTACCAAATACAATAAATTAAACAATATAAAAATGAACCATAAATAAATAAAATGTTTTCAATTTAATTGAGTTGCTTGATCAAATCTATATCTTGGTAAAGTCCCTCTTACAGCAATTGCAAATACACATAGTAAAACAGTTTTAAAAATTACAATTAAATAAGGCATTCATTGATTTTAAATTAAAATTAAAAAGATTAAATAGAATAAATAACAAAAGCCGCAATAAAAGACATGAAAACAAAAGTTTCAATTAAAGCATATCCCATTAAGGTAGTATTAAAGATACCTTCAGATTCTTCAGGATTTCTTGCTACTGCTAAATTATAACCTGCAAATAAAATACCAGTACCTAAGGCACCTAAAGCAATTGGTAACATACAACCCCCTAAAACTAAAGTTTTAGCAACTAAAACTAATAACACAGTATTTATTTAGTTTTTTTTTAAATATGCTCTTAATGCTTTATCATAAATTAAAGCTCTTCTGTTTCATAAAAATGATTGCTTAGGGTCCAAAAAAAATGGTAAAAAAAATAAATACAATCTTTTCCAATACAAATTATGTTTGTATTTAAATGAAAAAAAATTTATTAATTTCAAAGATAACTTTAATCTATTTTTAGGTTTAATATAAACCAACTCTTGAATATGGGTTCTTTGAAATTTCATACGTTGTGATTTGTTTAGTTTTCTTAAATTTATCGAAAATACAGAATTGTATACAGGAATAATATATGTTAAAAATTTATTAAAATTATAATACTCTTTTTTAACAGATAATAATTTAAATAAAACATCATAATATTTGAATCTATTTAAATCATTATCATATTCTATAAATATATTATAGAATTCATTTAAAAAAATATTATAATTTTTAAAACAAGTTTGTTTTTTACCTTTATACATAGATACGTTTAATAATTTATTAAAATTAGATACATCACTTTTTATTGAAACTCTAGAATTAATATAATTATGTCTTACTTGTTTATAATTATGTAATTTAATAAATTTTTTTTTAAAAATAGAAAAATATTTAAAAAAAAATTCTTTGCCTATGGTTTTTTTTTCAAAATTATATATATTAATATCAAAATTTAAATTTGAATTAACGTAAAGAAATTTCAATTTCTACAAAATTTAAAATTATTTTTATAAATTATAACCCAGATAATAATAAACTAAAAAATGATAAAACATTTACAATTGTACTGTATGCAAAAAAAGATTTAATTAAATTAACATCAAACAATAAAAAAATAACATAAACTAAACCTACAACAAAAAAAATAAAAAATAAAAAATAAAAATAAATTCTAAAACTATTAACATAATAAATAACAAATAAAATAAAAAATAAAAAAAAACTTAAAAAATATATTGTAGTATAAAAAAAAATAGAAATAAAAGGCAATCCTTTATAAACTTCAATTTTAAATAAATGTATTGGTGTAAACCCTAATTTTAAAAAAAATCCAACAAAAAAAGAAATTCATAAAATAAAAAAAAAAACCATATTATTAAAATAATAAATATTATAATTAACATAATTTAAAAAATTAAAAGCCACTCATTCAGACGAACCAAATAAAAAAATAAAATTAAATGTAGAAATAAATAATAATGTAGAACTAAAAAAATTAGCTCAGTATTGAAAAAACAACATATTTAAATAATAAAAAGGTAAACGTCTAGTCAAATAATTCGATCTTTTTGTTAAATTTTCTTTAAAAATAAATTTTGAAACTGCAAATTTATATAATATTAATAACGAATTAACTTCCAAGATAAAAATAAAAGTATATAACGTATTAGAAAAAAACATTAAAGGTATGAATACAATTAAACAAAAAATAGAAAAAAAATAATCAATACTGTAATTAATATTACTATTATTAACGTTTTTAACACATAATAAAACAAACAAACTGGATAACATAACAATTAAAACAATATTTAAAATAAAATTATTTATTTTTAAATGATTAAATCAAAAAACATTAAAATCTAATTTTATAAAATAAAAATAAATAAACATATATATATATAAAACAAAAGACCATTTAATAAAAAAATTATAATTAATTTTTTTTATAACTGAAGAATTTTTTAATAAATCAATAGAAGACGGTTGAATTCTAACTGTATTAAAATTGTTTTTTATAAAAAATACCCAGAAAAAATAAAAAAATAAAAAAAATGGTAAAAAAATAAAATAGTTATAAAAATACAAATTTAACAAAATAAAATTAAAAATAAAATATATTAAAACACTTTCTATTTAAGTTAATTTTTTTTAAATTTAAAGTTTGAAAACCAAATGAATTTAGTTTTTTATTTGGTTTTTTAAAAAATTCTTCATTATTTAAATTCAACTCTTCAAAATAAAAATCTTGTACATATTTAAAATAAAAATTTTTTAAAAAAAAATCATTAATTCGCGCCATTTATTTAAAATAAAAAAAATCAATTAATTTAAAAAAAAATTTCGTATCGTTTTAAACGAAGAAAAATTTAATATATAATAACTAAATATACAACTGTTTTTTAAATTATTTTTATAAAAATAAACAAATAAATTTGTTTTATACAAATAAACGTTAGTGTATAATAAATATCTAAACGAGTTTTTAAATTTTTTTATGTAATTTAGTTTAGAATATTCAAAATATATTAAATTGTTTTTACTTAATTTAAATAAATAATTTATATTATAAAAAAAAAAAGTATTATATTTATAATATTGGGACATTGAAAAAAAAATATTAATATTTTTTTAATAAGAAATTGTTTTTAAAATTTATATTAAATATAAATTTAATTTTATGTTGGTAACAAATATTTGATTCGAATCATAAAAAAAATGATTTAACTTTTTTTATAAAAAAAGTTAAATCGCTCAAATTTATTAAATTTATTATTGAATACAAATTAAAATTAAATTTAATTAATAAATTATACCTATTATAAGATAAATGGTGTCTAGATAATTTATTTTTATAAGGGGCTCTTAAAATAATATTAGATTTTTTAAAAAAGGGTTTAACAAAAAATGAAAAATTTAAAAAAAAATTATTTTTTTTTAAATACGTTATTAAAAGTAAAAATAAAATAAAATTTCTACACATTATTCTATTTTTACTTTTAATTTTAAAAAAAAAATTAGAATTTATATTTGTATTAATAGGTCTAAAATTTGTTATAAAATTCATATAAATAGATAAATTTTTTTTTTTCAAATTCTACAAAATAATTTTTTAAAATTGAAATTAAAATAGTTAAAAAATTAAAACATTAAATATTTATTATAGTAATAATTATATTGATTTTTTTTTGATCAAATTTTATAAAAAATATCTGATTTTTTAAAAAAAACATTAATTTTAATTTTTAATTTTTTATTAATTTTATTAGAAATTCAAAATAATTTAGCTTTAGAAACACCTTTAAATTCAAATAAAGTTACACCTCTTCTAATTCTTATAATTTTTCTTTCAATTAAACCTTTCCCTTTACCCATTCTTGAATTTTTAGATTTTTTCTGTAAAGCAAAATTAATTCTACCAAAATATCAAATTTTTTCTCTTATAAATAATAAATGAGATTTTTTTTTTTTTATAAAATTTTTTAAATATTTTTTAAATAAACTTAAATGTATCAATTCTATAAAACCTTCTCTAGAGGTTATTAAACCTGAATCACCGTATGTTAATTTAATTTGTTTAGGATTACTAAAATATCTATTTTTTTGAAAACATTTTTCATTTGTTTTTATAAAACCCATATTATTTAAACATTTTTTTAATTTTTTGATTTGAATTTTAAAATTAAAAACTTTTTAAAAATCAAATTTTTTTAAAAATTAATTAGGTGGTAATAGGAATCGAACCTATGTATGTAGCTTATGAGACTACCGTTTTACCATTAAACTATACTACCTTTTATTTAAATATAATAAATTTATTATATTTAAATAAAACATTATTATTATAAATTTTTTTAATTAAAATATAAATAAAAAAAATAAAATAAAATATATATAATATATAAAAATTTTCATATATTATAGAAAATAATAAATCATCAATATTGTAATTCATTAATAATTTATTATTATAAATATAAATATTATTAATTAATAACTCATTATAATATATATTTAATAAATTATTATTATTAAAATAATAATAATTTATTAAATATATATTTAATAAATTATTATTATATAATGT
>Ga0256901_1001135_pt1 | contig 13713 bp, 18 predicted proteins | sample MC6MC0689MT_FD_190200 | JGI IMG/M metagenome (GOLD analysis project Ga0256901, IMG submission 190200) | Metatranscriptome of enriched soil aggregate microbial communities from Iowa State University, Ames, United States - MC6-MC0689-MT... | ecosystem: Environmental > Terrestrial > Soil >... | reverse complement strand
GCTCTGCGTCGTTAAGCATCTCGCGTTCGGTCTGCGTATACTGGCGCGCTTGCGCCGCGCGAATCTCTGCGTTCTTGCCGTCAAGTACGTTGCCCAGAAGCAAAGAATCCTCTTTGGTCTGCAATGCTTCCTTCGCCAGAACGACCTTGCCATTGGCCTGCAGAACAGCTTCCTCCGCTTCGGCAATTTCCGCCGGCAACGCCAGCAGGCGATTGATAATCGATTGTTTATCCATAAGTCCTCCTTGTAGGGGAGCCGCCATCGTGGTAAAATGGCGGCAGATTTGGTTTTACGGATAGCCCGCTGCAACGGGCTATTTTTTATTCCTCGCAATCTTCGCAGCTCCGCGGATACCCCGGCTCCTCGCCGTCAATCAGGTCTCCGCAGACCTGGCAGTACAGTCCTTCCAGCACAGCTTCAGCAGCTTCCCCCATGTCGTCCCTCCTTTCGTATGTAGTTGAGTGGGCAAGGATTTGCACCTTGCTACGGTTTGCACGTAGTTGTTCGTTGGTCGCCGGTAGGCGCAATGCCCGGACCAGACTTCACCGCAAAGCCGCATTGGATTTTATAGCCGGCTGAATACCGACAACTTAAACGCCGGGATTTTCACCCTACTTCAAGTCGCTCTGGCGTTGCGATCCCTTTTCCGCCACCACTCATTGATGCGTCGTCCGGCTCTCGCCTTCAGACGCTGCGGTTACCCGCGACCATCGCCCCGAAGGGCTAGGTTTCGTCTCCCACCGCAGGAGACTCGTCAGGCGGTTATCGAAGATTGAATCCAGCAGCCTGTGCGATCTGCAGCGCAGCCTGACGACTGATCTTATGTCCCTGGTACTCGATCAAATCATCTAAAGCTCCTGTAATGATGCAGCCTGGCACGTACTTGCGCAGAATGATCCGATCTCCGTCGACGAAGATTTCAAGCGGATCTCCTTCAGCCATGCCCAACGTGCGGCGTAATTCCTTCGGAATGACCACACGTCCAAGATCGTCTATGCGCCGAACAATACCAGTTGCTTTCATTGCTTATTCATCTCCTTTGTTAAGGTCCGACCACTCGGATCGGTTGATATTGAGAATGTTCCAGCCCAAGGCTTCCATCTCCGTCGACCGGTCGTAGCTCTCGACGTCCTGTGCCGCTCGAGTGACCGCGCTGCTCAATCCGAACAATGAGAGATCGCCGCCCTGGATCAGATGTTGGAGCACATTGTCTGCTTCGGTCTGGTTCAGGTTCCACTTGGCCGCCGAAAGCTCGACAACCTCTTGCACCCGACCTGTGATTTCCGCTTCGGTTGCTTCGCGCATCTTGTCGACAACACGTTTGAACTTTGTCTCATCGACGGCGGCCCGAACCGTATCTTGGATCTTCATCATGAATGCTCGATCGTCGGCCTCGAGCGTCTCGTCGCGGAACAACTCCAAATCTTCAGCTTGATTGGCACGGCCAACATGGTACCGACGCTGCCCCAAATCGTTTACCACCATGCCATTGCTGCAAACGAGCCTATATACGAGTGGCTGGACGCTGACTGCTCCGTGACCAACCTCGCTGTTGCTGATCAAGATACCCGCTTGTACAATATCACCTGGCTTGACCTCCGCCTCTAACCGCGGGTTAACGACCTTAAGGTACATCCGGCTTTCGGTTAATTCACAGCTATCAACGCGCGCCCCAGACATCTCCCCTATGATAGGAAGAACAGCCGTCGCAATCTCGAAGTTGTCAATCCTGCGATAACGATCCGACAGGAATGCCCGAGCTGTGCCATCAAGAGTCCGAACCATTCGCCGCGCCGGCTGCCGTTGGAACCATGCGTTGACGTTCGCGGCGAGCAAATCCGGGTAATCCTCGCGCATCCGATCGTAATACTTTGCCGGGATCCCGAGGTGAGTACCAACCTGCCGATGCGCGATATCATTCAGCGAAAACCTATCGACATTCGTGTGCTCACCCGTTGCACGAACAACATCCAGATTCGGCATATCCGTGTCGATCGCCATGCGAAGTCCGCTCGTCTCCAACACAAAATCACGCTTTACCCTGTTCTGACGATCCAATTCAGCTGCCATTTCCTGAAGCGTTTTTCCTGTCTTCATTTGTCAATGTCCTCCTTGTGCTCCCACGCCCACTGCGGTACAATAGGAACAACTAAATTTTGATTTGCCTTTGAATTCAGTCGCCCCGCCAGGCGGCTGTTTTTCATTTGTGCGAGCTGGAGGCGTTCGTACAATGCGATACGCCGCTCAATTCCCCGTTGGATCCGCCGAACATCCACGAACCAATCCGGGTGCTCGACCGTCACTGAAAGCAAGCTATCGAGCTTGTCAATTCGTGCTTGGAGTGGCAACAATCTTCATCCCTCCTACCAGACCGGGCATTGGTGCCGGTTAAGAATGTGCGTTTCGATCAGCACGGCCATCGCCGGACGAAGCTCGTAACGCGCCAATTCTTTCGTGACCACCTTTTGCCCGCGCTCAGTCAACTCATACCCCGCATCCGTGAGCACCATCTTGCCCTCTTCGATCAACTGGCGCCTGCACGACGCCAGCAATGTTTCCTGAATCTCCTCCGCTGCGTTCACTGCTTTTCACTCCATTCTGCTAGATTGATAGATTAGAGCGGCGCCAAAACGCCATGCAGTCCGGTCACGATCTGGACCGGCAACTTACCCGTGATTACCAATGCCACCGACTCACCGGCTTCGCCAGCCTGCCGATAATACTTGCGATTGTAGCTGTCTGTACGCTCGCCCTCCTGGACGATCAGCATGTCGGCTGTCTCCCGAACAATAGATTTGCCAACTAGCACGCTCATTTGCACCCTACTCCCCCCCCCTCATAGAGCTTGTTCCGAGAGCCACTGGATTAGGAACTCCCGCGTCGCTTTGGCGGGGAAGTACCACTTGTTTCCGACCTTATGTTTCGGGAAACGTTTATCGAAGAAAAATTGCTCTTGAATGAAATTCCAACTCATGCATGTCCGTCTCTTTAACTCGGCAGCATCCCAGAAAACCAATTCTGCTTCGACTTCTGTGACGAGTTCTGCAATCCGCTGGCGCACCAACTGCTTTGCCTCTGCCTCATTGATTTGAACTGCGATCAATTGCAACACCTCCCCCCCATCTGATTTTCACTTAAAGTGAAACGAAGGTCATGCTGAATCGGTAACTTTAATGATATCCAGATCGACGTTATACAATTTAGCAAGAGCGTAGATGACAAGTTCTTTCGTCTCGCTGTTCCCACGTTCCCAACTCAACACGGTTTGCCTAGTGACACCTAGTTTATCAGCCACGTCTTGTTGAGTCATTCCCGCATTTACCCGCAACGCCTCCAGAGATAATTGCATTTGGGTCACCTCCTTGTAGCAATGTTATTTCACTTTAAGTTAATCGTCAAGACATTAAATCAAATTTTTTTCCTAAAAGTTAAATTTTCTTGTTAAAATATTTTACTTTTGGTACAATCCATATCAGGAGGCGTTATCATGAAAAGTGCAAGAGAGATTCTGTCCACGAATTTGCAACGACTTATTTCGGCAAGAGGAATAGATCAACGCGAATTAGCGCTTAAAATTGGTGTTAGTGATTCTTCTGTTTCGCAGTGGATAAGTGGAGAAAAGTACCCGCGCATTGATAAAATTCAACTATTGGCTGATTATTTTAATGTGCAACGTTCTGATCTAACAGAAGAGCAAGATGATAATGAAGCAACGAAACAACCCTACTATGCACTCACTTCCAAGGACGAGCGTGATATTGCAATAGACTTAGAACGGATTATGGCCGACCTAGATAGCAAGGAAGCATTGGCATTTCACGGTGAGCCAATGGATGATGAAGATCGGGAACTTCTTCGTCGTTCGTTGGAGAACTCTTTGATTGTCGCAAGACAGATGGCAAAGAAAAAATTTACACCGAAGAAATTCAGAAACTAAGGCGAGGGGATCATCGTGCGAATTAAGAGCATGGTGAAGCGATTGTCGGATAAATACGATACCAATGACCCTATTCGAATCGCTTCCGAACAGCAAATCTTAATCTTTTACGAGGATTTCAAAAACATATGGGGATACTTCAACAGCAGTCGGAGAATTATGATGATTCACGTCAACTCCAACCTATCCGAGGCGCTGCAGCGTTTTGTGATTGCCCATGAACTCGGACATCGAATCATGCATCCTAATGTCAACGTTCCATTCCTACGAGCAAACACGCTTCATTCGATAGATCGTATCGAGAGGGAAGCTAATCAGTTTGCTGTCGAACTGCTGATGGAGGACCAACTGCTGCTGGACGGTTTGACCATCTACGAAGCTGCTGCTGTTTGTGGGGTACCGGTGGAATTGGCATACCTCAAGAAGATGCCAAGGTAATCATCAATCATACATAGGACAACTTGCGATTCCCAGCCGCGAGGCTGTTTATTATACAACAAAAACAGAACATACGTTTGGAGTGATGATATGGCAACATTTCGAAAGCTGCCTAGTGGAAAATGGCAAGCAAGAGTATCGAGAGATGGTGAAGAATTCAGTATAGGAACATACCGGACCAAGAAGGAGGCCGAGATCGAAGCAGGAAAAGTCGAGGAACGGATATATTACGGTCAGACACTTAATGATCGAAACATGTTGTTCGGTGAGGTTGTAGATCAATATCGGAATCACAAAAAACGAGAGTTAAAGGATCCCACGTTGCGCCAGTTAGACGTCATTATTCGATTGCACATCAAGCCAGACTTCGAAAACAAGCGAATCATGAAAATCCGAAGGATAGACATTAAAAATTGGATTCAAAAATATGTTGATGCGAAAGATAAAAAAGACAATCCCAAATATTCATTTGGATCGTGCCTGAAATACCTTTCCGTAATGAAGAGCATTTTTCATTTTGCGATCTACGAACTGGAGGTGCTTGAGAAAAGCCCGGCAGATCGGCTCCGAGTGCCAGTCAAAGATTCAACCGAAAAGAAAGAAAAGGTCAAATTCTTCTCGCTGGCAGAGTTGAACAAGCTACTGAACTTCATGAAGGGATATAAGCATCAGCGGTTTGAAGGCTACCCCATCTACTACATGCTGATGTATTTCCTGAGCCAGACCGGTCTTAGAATTAGCGAAGCACTGGCGCTCCGCTGGACTGACATAGACGGAAGCAAGCTCACCGTTGAGCGGCAAACGAGCAGGGACGATAACAATAATGTAACACTCACGACCCTAAAAAATTCGTCATCCTATCGAACGATCGGGCTAAACGACGAGATCCTAAAGGAGCTTAAAAAATTCAAAGTCAAACAAAACGAACTTATTCTAAGCGATGAGTCATTCCGGCAGAACAAGGATCAGATTATCTTCCAGAATTATCTGGGCAACTACCTGACCCCGTCGACCGTCCGGGATTCGATTAAAGATTATTGTTCCAAAGCCGGCGTAGTGTATAAAGGCACACATGGGTTCCGTCACACCCATGCCATTCTGCTGCTTGAGTCAGGAGCAAGTCTGGTATTCGTGTCCAAACGGCTTGGTCACAAAACGATCAAGACGACAGCGGACACTTATCTTTCAATCACCCAGAAAATTGAAGAAGACGAACTTAAAAAGTTCGCCTCCTACACTGTTCGATCCTCGCACTCATCCTAAGTACGATTTTCAAATCGGCACGAAATCGGCATGAACGACTTCTGCCTAAGTTTATGAAACCCGGGAGCCTTACTGCAATAAGGCTCCCGAGGGATCACCCTATACTGCCTTCCATCTCCATTTTAATCAAGCGATTCATCTCAACCGCATACTCCATCGGAAGTTCTTTGGTGAACGGCTCGATGAAGCCCATGACAATCATCTGCGTCGCGTCGGCATCAGACAGACCTCGGCTCATCAGGTAGAAGAGTTGGTCTTCGGATACCTTCGAGACTGTCGCTTCGTGCTCCAGCGTGATGTTGTCGTTCATAATTTCGTTGTATGGAATCGTATCGCTCGTCGATTCGTTGTCGAGGATGAGCGTGTCGCATTTGATGTTCGCTTTCGCGCCTTCGGCGTTGCGTCCGAACGAAGCGAGACCGCGATACGTCACTTTGCCGCCATGCTTGGAGATCGACTTGGAGACGATCGTCGAGCTTGTGTCGGGAGCAAGATGAATCATTTTCGCGCCTGCGTCCTGATGCTGGCCTTTGCCGGCGACCGCGATCGAGAGCACCATGCCCTTCGCGCCGCGGCCTTTCAGAATAACTGCTGGGTACTTCATCGTCAGCTTGGAGCCGATGTTGCCGTCGACCCACTCCATCGTCGCGTTCTCTTCGGCGACAGCGCGCTTCGTAACGAGGTTGTAGATGTTCGGCGCCCAGTTCTGGATCGTCGTGTAGCGAACGCGAGCGTCCTTCTTCGCGATGATCTCGACGACCGCGCTGTGCAGCGAGTTCGTGCTGTAGACAGGAGCCGTACAGCCTTCGACGTAGTGAACGGAGCTGCCTTCGTCCGCGATAATGAGCGTGCGCTCGAATTGGCCCATATTTTCCGAGTTGATCCGGAAATACGCTTGCAGCGGAACGGTACATTGCACGCCTTTAGGGACGTAGATGAAGCTGCCGCCCGACCAGACCGCACTGTTCAGCGCTGCGAACTTGTTGTCCGCAGGCGGAATGACCGTGCCGAAATATTCTTTGAAAATTTCCGGATGCTCGCGCACGGCGGAATCGGTATCCATGAAAATAACGCCCTGCTTCTCAAGCTCCTCTTGCATGCTGTGGTAGACGACCTCGGATTCGTACTGCGCCGATACGCCGGCCAGAAACTTCTGCTCCGCTTCCGGAATACCCAGCTTGTCGAACGTCGCTTTGATCTCTTCCGGAACCTCTTCCCACGTTTTCCCTTGCTTCTCGGACGGCTTGACGTAATACTGGATGTCTTCGAAATCCAGGTCGTCCATGTTGCCGCCCCATGTCGGCATTTCCATCTTGCGGAATTGCTCCAGCGACTTCAGACGGAACTTCAGCATCCATTCCGGTTCGCCCTTCATTTCCGAGATCGTGCGGACGATCTCTTCGGTCAAGCCTTTACCGGATTGGAAAATCGCTTTATGCTCGTCGCGAAAACCGTATTTGTACTCTTCCATTTCGGGCATTTGCTTTGCCATAGCGATCAACCTCCTTGTTTATTTATTCTTCAATGCCTTCGTGCTTGCCAGAGCCTTGCTCTACGCCCTTGCGCAGGGCGTTCCAGGCTAGCGTCGCGCATTTGATTCTGGCCGGAAACTTATTAACGCCGGACAGCGCCTCGACATCTTCATAGTCGTCGAATTGCACATCTTCGCCCTTCATCAGGGCGGAAAATTTGTCTGCGAGCGCCAGCGCCTCCTCGCCCGTCTTGCCCATCACCGCTTCCGTCATCATCGAAGCCGAGGACATGCTGATTGAGCAGCCTTCGCCCGTAAATTTCACATTGCGAACGATGCCGTCCTCAAGCTGGAGCTGAAGAGAAATACGGTCGCCGCATGTCGGGTTGTTCAGGTTGACGGTTACGGAGCCGTCTTCCAGTTCCCCGCGATTTCGCGGCGTTTTATAGTGATCCATAATGACGCGGCGGTACAAATCATCCAATTGACTCATAACCGAAAAACTCCTTTGTCTTAACCAGAGACTCGGCCAGCCGGTCGATATCTTGTTCGGTGTTGTACAGATAGAAGCTGGCCCGGGCCGTCGCGCTTGCTTTCAGCCATCGCATCAGCGGCTGGCAGCAGTGATGTCCTGCTCGCACGGCAATGCCTTCGGTGTCAAGCACCGTAGCCACATCGTGCGGGTGCACGTCGCCAAGATTAAAGGTGACGAGCCCTGCGCGCTGCTCCGCCGACGGACCGTAGATCGTAATGCCGTCGATCTCCGACAACCGCTCCATCGCATACTTGACCAGCTTATGCTCGTGCCGCTCGATGTTGTCCATGCCAATCTGCTCCAGAAAGTCGATTGCCGCACCCAGTCCGACAGCGCCAGCGATAATCGGCGTGCCGCCCTCGAACTTCCACGGCAGCTCCTTCCAGGTTGAATCGTGCAGCTCGACGAAATCGATCATCTCGCCGCCGAATTCGATCGGCTCCATCTGCTCTAACAGTTGCGCTTTTCCATACAATGCCCCAATGCCTGTCGGCGCACACATCTTGTGTCCGGAGAAAGCGTAGAAGTCCACATCCAGCGCCTGTACATCTACCTTCATATGAGGTGTGCTTTGCGCTCCGTCAACGACGAGAATCGCGCCTTTGCGGTGCGCGATCTTCGCGATCTCGGCAATTGGGTTGATCGTTCCGAGCACGTTAGAGACGTAGGTGATGGAGACGATTTTCGTCCGTTCCGTCACCGTCGCTTCCACGTCCTCCAGCGCAACCGTTCCGTTCGGCTGCAGCGGGATGTACTTCAGCGTCGCTCCCGTCGCCTTGGCGGCCTGCTGCCAGGGAATCAGGTTGCTGTGATGCTCCATCGGCGTAATGACGATCTCATCGCCCTCGCGCAGCGTCTGACGGGCATAGCCGGAGGCGACCAGGTTCAGCGCCGTCGTCGTACCGCGGGTAAAAATAATCTGCCGCGAGCTCGCCGCGTTCAGAAATCGCGCCACCTTCTCGCGAGCGCCCTCGTAAGCGTCGGTCGCCCGTGAGCCCAAAGTATGCACGCCGCGATGCACGTTGGCGTTATCCCATTCGTAGTAACGTTTGACCGCCTCGATAACCGAGCGGGGCTTCTGCGTCGTTGCCCCGTTATCCAGGTATACGAGCGGATGTCCGTTAATATCCTGTTGAAGAATCGGAAATTCCGACTTCAATGCGATCGGGTCCATAATTAGCCCAGCTTTCTTTCAAGGATGCGGTGCAATTGCTCGCGCAGCCCTTCAAGCGGAATCTCGGAGACGACCGGATCGAGGAAGCCGTGAATAATCAGGCGCTCTGCCTCGGTGCGACTAATTCCGCGGGACATCAAGTAGTAAATTTGCTCGGCGTTCACTTGGCCTACGCTCGCTGCGTGTCCGGCTTTAACGTCGTCCTCGTCGATCAGCAGAATCGGGTTCGCGTCGCCGCGAGCTTTCGGGCTGAGCATCAGCACCCGTTCTGTTTGCTGACCGTTCGCCTTCGTCGCGCCGTGCTCGATCTTCGTGATGCCGTTGATAATCGCCGTCGACTCTTCCTTCATAACGGCGCGAGTAATCATATCGCTCTCGCTCGAACGTCCGAAGTGAACGGCTTGCGTCGTCAGGCTCATGCGCTGGCTTTTCGTTCCGACGGAAATAATTTTCGAATCGGATGTCGAACCGTTGCCTCTGAGCACCGACTTCGTATCCGTAATGGCATTGCCGTTATGCAAGTCGCCGACGATCCACTCGATGCGAGCGTCGTTGTCCAGCTCGACGCGGCGGTAGGCGATGTCGATCGCGCTCTCGTCCATATGATGGACGGCAGCATATTGCACGAATGCGCCGGCTTTGGCGAACACTTCTACGGCGCTGTTGTGCAGCAGCGTGGAAGTCGTCTCGCCGAGCGCGGAAGCGACTTGCTCTACGAACGTCACTCGACTGTTCGTATCTGCAACGACCAATACGTGCGGCATGAACGTTGCCGTCGCATCGTCCGCAAACAGCAGCGCTTGAATGGGCTCTTCGATCTCCACATCGCGCGGCACGTACAGGAACACTCCGCCGTTCCAGAGCGCCGCGTGCACAGCGGCAAGTTTATGCTCTTCTTTCGTATAAATCGTCATAAAATACTTGCGGAACAGCTCTTCGTGATTGCGAGCCGCGTCCTCCAAGCTTGTTAAGACGACGCCCTTCGCTTTCAATTCATCCGAAAGCTCCGTGTAAATCACGGAAGAGTTATGCTGAACGATCAACGCGCTGCTTCTATTTTCCGGCAGCAGCGCCGCGATCGGCGCGGGCAGGTCCGCAGCGGAAGCTGCCGGCTGACCCGGGCGGTTCGTTCCGTAATGATCCAGTGTCCAACGCGTCAGGGGAAGCTTCTCCGGCTTTGGCAATGCCAGCTCGGTCGCGAGCTGCCCCGCTTCTTCGCGCAGGGAGACGAGCCAAGCCGGCTCGTTCTTGCTGCGAGCGATCGCAGCAGCCGCTTCCCTGCCGAAGGAAGTAATCGGTGTACTCATCGATGCTTGCCTCCTTAAGCTTCTTGGCCGACGGTTTCGTCGACAATGCCCAATTCTTCTTTTACCCAATCGTAGCCTTCCGCTTCCAGACGCTGAGCCAGCTCAGGACCGCCGGATTTAACGATGCGGCCTTGCATCATCACGTGGACGTAATCGGGTTTGATATAGTTCAGCAAACGCTGGTAGTGGGTAATGATCAGGAAACCGCGATCTTCGGCGCGCATCGCGTTCACGCCTTCCGCAACAATGCGGAGCGCGTCGATGTCGAGACCGGAGTCGATTTCGTCAAGAATGACCAGTTTCGGCTCTAGCAGCATCATCTGCAGAATCTCGTTGCGCTTCTTCTCGCCGCCGGAGAAGCCTTCGTTCAGGTAACGGTGCATGAACTCCGGGTTCATCTCCAACTCTTTCATCTTCGCTTCCATTTGGCGAACGAATTTGATCAAGGAAATCTCGTTGCCTTCCTCGCGGCGGGCATTGATCGCGCTGCGCAGGAAGTCGGCGTTCGTCACGCCCGTAATCTCGCTCGGATACTGCATCGCCAGGAACATGCCGGCGCGAGCGCGCTCATCCACGCCCATCTCAAGCACGTCTTCTCCATTCAACGTGACGGAACCGTCCGTCACTTCATACTTCGGATGACCCATCAACGCAGATGCGAGCGTACTTTTACCGGTACCGTTCGGTCCCATGATTGCGTGCACTTCGCCGCCGCCGATTTTCAGATCGATCCCTTTCAGAATCTCTTTGCCCTCTATGGACGACTTCAGACCTTGAATTTCGAATTGAGTAGACATTCCCTAACCTCCAAGTTCTTATGAGGACTTATTCATTTGGAATAAATCCTTATTTATAATTATTTTAATTTGATTCTCAGTGATTCTCAATAACAATTTTATGAAAGAACCGTCGAAAAAGCAAACCGCTCTTCGTTTTCGTCGGAAACGAAGCGACAGTTTGCCTGTAATATCAACGATGTATGCGTTTTCCTACTATTTCCGATTGCCGTCGGAATTGCTCGTCATCAAGCACCGGAGTCATCGACGAAACGTGCAAATCCTGCAATTGAATCCAGGATTTGCACCCGCCGTACTCTTCGCGCAGCGGAATCGTTTGCGGTTCATCCAACCGATAAACGCGCAGAACGAGCACGTGTAGAGGCTTCGTTTTTTTCCACTTTAGCCGCTCTTCGGCGTAATCTTCCGTCCAGATGTGCAGTCCTTCCAGCCGTTTGAGCGTCTCCGCATCCGTCACTTCCAACTCTTCCGCAACCTCCGCGAACGAGGTGACCGTCACGAACCCAGGCGTCAACGCCGCTTCCGCTTGCGTCTCTTCCACCGTTCCGGAGGCTTCCGGAATAACCAGATTCGGACGCTGATGCTCAAACGACGGAAACAGGTAAAACTTCGGGCTTTCCAGTCGGAACTCCCTGGTCTCCTCCGCGATGCCGCCTTTGCGCAGCACGATGACCTGCCTGCCCGTTTCCAGCGCCCTGACGGCGACGGCCCATTCTCTTAATGCGATCGTCGATTCCATTGCGTTGCTTCTCTCCTCTATGCCCTACGATGCTTTCATTATAGCATAGTAAGCAGCGCAGAGGGGTTTACGGCAGGTCGACCGGGATTTCCATCTCTGTCAAGTAAACCATCTTGCCGGTCGCCTCCGCCACTATCTTAAGCTTTGCATTAGAGGCAACGGGTGCAAAAATCACTTCGTTCTCTTCCCCATATTTCGAATCGATGTACGGTAGCTGGCTGTTTTCTTGATCATACACGGAGAAAATGACGCCCTCGCCGGAGGAAGGCAGTGTACGGATGACCGTACGATTCGAACTTCTTTCAATGGCTGTAACGACAAGTTGCCTGCCTCCACCAATCGGAAGCACGAATGGATCATCAGGCGATGGCTCTGCTTTTACCAATCCGCTCACCTGCTTGTCCAGAGGTTTCCAGTCCCAATAGAGCGGCTTGATCAGTAGACTTTTCGTTTCCGGTGTAATAGGCGGGAAGCTCATTTGCACAACGCCATCGTTTTCAGTCGGCCTCAGCGTCTTCGAACCGTACGGATATCCTTGATCATCCTCAACCTCCACGCCATAAAATCGGTTTTCTGTGGAATCCGACTGCGTAAATCGGTAATCGAAAGTCGTCGCTACCGTCGAGAACGCGGCTTTTCTTAACTCTAAAGTTCCGTAAGGACTTGTCTTTACCAGATTGCTTTTTTCATATGAAATGATAAGCGGAGGCCCTTCTCTTTTCACCTCGGCGCTAAATACCCATTTCCCGGACACGGAACCGATCTTCGAAATGTCCAGTACCAAATCCGCGTGCTGCAAACGAGCCCCTTCAAAAGCGTAATCCTCCGTCGATAAAATGCCTTCGTAACGCTTCGAGTCAATTCTCTCTACATCGTTGCGAAAAAGGCCGTATTGTCCCTCTTTCGTCTTCCCCGCGTACCCGATCGTTTGTCCGTCCAAGTGGATTGATGCGCTCAGATCATAGTTGGCAATCGGCTCATCCGCAGTTATTGAATAACGAATCGATAGGCCGTAACCGTCGCTCACAATTGTGCCAAGCTGCACGCGAATACCCTGATCCGACACCACCTCCCCGGAAACCTTGTTCTTCTTACGCTGAAGGATCGACTGCCGCAACACATCTGCGGTAATCCGCGAATTCAGCTCCGAAATCTCGTTATGAACCTGCCCCGGATCTATGCCAGCTTGCGTCGTAGACGACGCCAAAGGCTGCTTGGTTACTTGCTCTGACCTATTATTCCCGACATAGCCCGCAATCCCCCCGCCGACAACGACCAAGGCAACGACTGCAGCGGCCAGCGCCCTTGTTCTACCCGCCATCGATCTTTGCTTGCCGCGCTCCGGCAAAGCCGCCAGCGTCTGTTCAATTCTCTGCGCAACGGCTGTCGGAATGCTCGATTCTTCCCATTTTCCGACGCCTTGAAATCTCGTTTCCAGTTCCTCAACATTCATACCCGATCTCGCTCCTTTCGGATACATTCAGCCATTTGACCAGCTGCCGCCTGGCCCGGTGCAATCTCGATTTCAGCGTCCCCTCGGACACGTCCATAATTTCCGCAATTTGGGCCAAGGACAAATCCGCGTAGTAATGCAGCTTCACGAGCGTGCGAAGAGGCTCGTCCAATCGATTGACCGCATCCCGCAAATCAAGATCCGTTTCCCCTGTCGGAGCCTCGCGGTCGGGAAGAACGTCCATCGGGAGCATCCTCTTGTTTTTGTGATAGATTCGCCGGCACTCATGAATGAGAATCCGAAACATCCAGGTGCGAAAATAAGCCGGCTCCCGCAGCTTGGGGATGCTCCGATAAGCTTTCATAATCGCCTCCTGGATCGCGTCTGCGCAGTCCTCATCCCCGTGCAGCAGCGTTCGCGCCATTCTGTACAGCTCTCCCTGCATGTCCCGGACAAGCCTTGAGAACGCCTCGCGGTCACCCGAGCAGGCAAGCTGCACATCCGTTTTCCATGCCAGTTCCGACAAAGCTTCTCCTCCGTTTCCAAGACGTTCCTCCGCCTTGTTTTTTATGTATCTATCCGTTAGATCGTTCAACTCG
>Ga0256901_1001130_pt1 | contig 13747 bp, 4 predicted proteins | sample MC6MC0689MT_FD_190200 | JGI IMG/M metagenome (GOLD analysis project Ga0256901, IMG submission 190200) | Metatranscriptome of enriched soil aggregate microbial communities from Iowa State University, Ames, United States - MC6-MC0689-MT... | ecosystem: Environmental > Terrestrial > Soil >... | reverse complement strand
TGAGTTTGGTCGGAATTGGTCTTCGAGACCGAAGATGGATCATTAAAATCGGGCTCAAGAGTGTCTCTTGGAGGAGGCAAGTCTAAAGCGCGACCAGATTGGGGATATGAGGGTGAGGGTACGTTGTGAGCGTCAGTGGCAGGGTTCAATGTGGTTGTTGCATTTGTAGATTTGACACTAGATACATGTACATGGTTGGCTAACGAGGACAAAAGTGGGAAAATATCGCCTAACATCATGCTCAATGGGACGGTATAAACCAGCAATGAAGGTGAGCTGGCAAAACTTTGAACTTGTTGCTCAACATGGTTGAAATTTTTAGAGACTAAATCGTCATACCATATGGGCTTTTCCAATTTCGATAAAATTGCGTTATTATAAGCGACGGTTTCATTGATTGTATGTGACGTGGGAGCCAATGATTGAAGAGTGTTGGGGGCTGGGGAAATTGGCGGCAGAATTTCGGATACTGGTAATAGTCGTTGAAGTTGTTGTGGTTGTATGGATTGAGATTGTGGCCCACCTGGTAGTGTCAAAGAATAGTCGACATTGAGATTAGGTTGGTTGGACATAGATGATTGATGTGGGGCAATCAATAGAGTGGATGAGGGAGATTGAAGTTGGCCAAAGGATTGAGATTTGGAAATGGATGCGTCAAAGTTCAGACTTGAAGGGTCATCCGAGTTGTGGAGGTTAGATTTGGCCAAGAGTCTCAAATAAGTTACACTGCCGGGATCTTTTTGTGAAAATGGACCAGCAACAGAATGCTGCAAATCTAGCAGCGCTTTGAACATTGTCATTTTGATCTGTTTTTCCGTTATATAACGTGTCCTGTGAAATATACGGGGCAAATGTAAGGTAGAAAAAGGGGCAGAGTGGAGATCACCAGAAAAAATTGAGCGGTAGTGGGTGAATTGGGGTATTTGGGTGGTCGCAAGAAAAGAAAAAGGGGAAGAGGGAAGTTTTCGGCGTTGGAGGCGATGAGGGTTGGGGTCGTGGTTTTGGCTGTATTGGTAAGTCGTGACAGAAGCAGTAATGGCCTTGTTTGAACTGGAAACATGTTCGAGTGAAAGAGGAGTGGTGCTATGATTCTCAGTCAAATCATAGGAAGTGTCATTGTGATTTTGGGCAATTATAGTAGTTGTGGTACTAGTAACTGATTGAAGAGGTGATATAGAACTAGAGATACCGGTTCTTTCCAAGAGATGGCCAGAGTTTCGCCTGGTGCTACTACCTTCATCAGCAACAGAAGGATAATCGTTGTGATTATGTGACAATTGCTCTCCATCTAAAGGATAACCAACATGGTTATCATCATTGAGATTATGGCTACCGGGAAATTGCATTTCAAAGACGTTTTTAGAATGTGGGATATTAGTCGGCGGGGGGAGGGAAGCATTCGGAGATGTGAGGGCAGAAGATGTTGTAAGCAACCCATCTGACGGCAATGGAAGGGAATATTGTTGTTGTTGAGGGAGAGATTGATGGTGGACTAAAGGGGGAGCAGGGCCTGAAAATTGGTTCGATCCAATTATTGCTCCTGGGAGACAAGAAAAGGTGTTTGATGTCGACGAGGAAGAAGACGAAGAGGATGATGAGGTAGGAGGGGGTTGTGGGGTGGACGGAATTGTCGTGGTTGTTGTTGTAGTCGTTGTGATTGTGTTTTGGAAGGGGGAATGAGGGGAAATTGGTAAAAGTTTGGTAATCTCTTCCTTCATAGCACTATTTGTAAGGCTATCATGGTCAGTAGTGGCAGGTGTGAGGGGTAGTGGTAAACCCACACTGCGTCTTTGCTTATTTGAGAGCTCCCAGGCACTTACAGGGACATTAAGGTAATAACTTACGGACAATAAATCATTCAAAATTGTAAGAGGTTGCACAATGCTGGGGTAATGAGTCATCATCCACTCGCCAGTCGACATTGTGGTGCTAGCAACCACACATGACCCAAGGGCGGTCATTTTTTCTTGTTGGTTTGCAACTAAATCACTTAATAAAGGTAGATGGTGGGGCTGGAGTTGGGGCGATTTGAGGTAAATTTCGTCAAAAGCTGGTAGTTGACTGGGTTTATGAGGCAATTCTTGAGAATTAAATATATTTTCATCGGAGGTCGGAGTTGGGAGGGGCATATTGTCCTCTTCTTCTTCAAGTTGTTGGGAAATATACTCAGTTAGGGGAGCAAATGATGACGATTTTGAAACTAGACTTCGAGTTTCGACCAAAGTGGCTTTTTGAGTGGATTGAGTGAGAATTCGTTGAATAACAGGGAAACCTTCGCTGTGGTCAGGGGAATGAGGTGACAACAATCTAGGAGCTTGTTGCTGGGTCCAAATATTCTTATATCGAGTGGGTTTGGGGGCAGCTGTGTCGGGATCCAATGAACTGATCAGAGATGGGTTAAGACTGGCCTCGTTATTACTACCAAAACTAACACCCTCATGATTGTCAATCGGAGGTGAGTTCGTGTTTGTTGGGATAGAAGCTGTCTTAATAGAACCCTCATTCGCATGAAACATGATGATGTGATCAGTAGATGCCGTATAGAGAAGTGGTACATCGTGTGAGAGTGATAGAGATGGGATTACAGCAGTTTCACTTTCATCAATTATTTCCAAAATTTCAGTATTGGAAGAAATATCCAATTGATGTTGAGAATGAACTTTCTTTTGTTCAGAATGGAACGGTTTATCAAGTAAAAATGATGATAGTGGTGTGATTGTGAGTTGGGTTTTTCTAAGCGTGTCATAAAAATTGACACGGGTCATGGTGCTAATTGCATCGCGATAGATTGTTGAATAAATCGAAGTTTGTGTGTGTAATCCGAATGAAAACGCGAAGGCGACGGTGTTTGAGCATAGCTTAGGAGATAATATGAAGGGAGCCTTGGGTTGAGGGATATGTTGAGGGGAATTACAAAGGGGATTAAGATATTTGAGGTTTCGAGTTTGCTGCAGGGGAATAGGAAAACAAAAAAGAGCAGTAATGGGATTCGTAGAAGACGAATTAACAGGTGGGTTTTTGAACACGGGGGGCGGATCTCCAGGTAAATGGTCGAGAGAGGTTTGGATAGTAGGGTCAGATGGACTGGGCTGATTGCATGCGGGAAGAAGAAGATCACTCAATGAAATGGGATGAGCGAAAACAGGTTCAAAATGGGGACCAAGGAAGTGGGAATTGTGTTCGTCGGGAAGGTGATCAGCAACAACGTTATTATTTGGAAGATGTGGGTTGATGGCAATAAAGCGCGACATGGGATGATATATATTTGGTTATAAATTTATCTATGCGTGGGATGGGGTGAAGTGGTGAAAGAGGTGATATTTTTGGTAGCACTTTGATACAGTTAACAGCTACAAGTTGAAATAAACTGCAAAGCTAATTTGGGGTGGCAATAGTCTTCAAGAAATAGGCAATCAGAGACGAAACTTTTGTTAAAAAAAATGAGAAGTTGAAAATAATAATAAGTTCATTTGGTGAATATATAGAGTAATTGACAGATAGTATCGAATGATGGGAATTACAATCTTCAATGAATTGGATAATGAAAATTTGAAAGATTAATGGGGTCATAGAGAGCTTATCTCCCAAATATAGTAAATTAAGCCAATTGTCTTCGATTTTTGTTTGGCAAAATCATGCCGCATCATTGATTGAATGAAAGGCGATAAAAATTCCCTTTGTGGCTCAAGTCGTCATATTAAACGTAGTACATTCTTCCTTGTCCGATACCAATGATCTCCAATGTGGGCATTCTTTATTACTTCCAATATCTACTACAAATGATTTTTTTCCCCTCAACAAGGAAGATTTTGGCTCACTTTCTCCACTTTCCCAACTCACTCAATTTTTCCCCCCTTCAATTATTTGTTATGACCTCTTCCCCGTCATTGCCGGAATCACTTTTTCCTTCCTGATTAGGCCATGTCTAAGAAAAAAGGTCAAGAAGTCAAAAAGGTTTATTTAGGCCGCCCTGGTAACAACGTTGCTGTTGGTATTGTTGGTATGCCAAACATTGGTAAATCTTCCCTCTTCAATCTACTCTCCCAATTAAACGTCCCTGCAGAAAACTATCCATTCTGTACTATCGACCCTTCCTTAGCAAAAATCCCTGTCCCAGATCCACGTTTTGACAAATTAGTTGAAATGTACAAGCCAAAATCAACAATCCGTGCAGTTTTAACCATTCATGATATTGCTGGTTTGGTTCGTGGTGCTTCAGAAGGTAAGGGCTTGGGTAATGCCTTTTTATCCCACATCTCTGCTGTTGATGCAATTTTCCATGTTTGTCGTGCTTTCCGTGATAAGGATATTGAACATGTTGAAGCAAGCGTTGATCCTGTCCGCGATCTCCAAATTATTTCCGCTGAATTAATTGCGAAAGATTTAACACTTGTTGCCAAGAATTATGAAGATGTTAAACGTATGATTGACTTAGGTCGTGACAAATCTAAAGAACGTCTTTCCGAATTAGAAACTTTGAGAAAGGCAAAAGAATGTTTAGAAAGTGGTAAAGATATCCGTGAATACCCATGGCTCAATGATGATATTGATACTTTAAACAAGCTTCAACTTTTAACTGCAAAACCTGTTGTTTATTTAGTCAATATCAGTCAAAAGGATTACTTTCGCCGTTCAAACAAATTCCTTGGAGATATCACCGAGTGGGTCAAAGCACGCTCTCCAGATTCCCCATTAATCCCATTTTCTGTTACTTTTGAACAAGAATGGTTAGCAATGAGCGCAGACCAACGTGCTAACTTTAAAAACCCAGAAGATCCTGAAATCCCAGCTACTTCTATGATGGATCGTTTAACCACCACCGGTTATCAGGCCTTAAATTTGATCCAATATTTTACTTGTGGTGAACAAGAAGTTCGAGCATGGACTATTAAACGTGGCACCAATGCTCAAAATGCTGCATCTGTTATTCATAGTGATATCTCTAAAAATTTCATCATGGCCGAAGTTACACAATATGATGATTTAGTCACTTTAGGTTCTGAAGCTGAAGTCAAAAAAGCTGGTAAACTTGGTCAACGTGGTAGAGATTATGAAGTTAAGGATGGTGATATTCTTTTATTTAAACACAATGCTGGTTCCGCGAAGAAAAAGTAAGCAAACTCTCTCCTCATACTTCTCCCCACTCATCGCCTCAGGCAAAGATTGACTAACGATTTTCATTCTAGCTCTATTTATTAGATGTATACAGCGTGTGTCTCCTCCGTCAAAAACACAAATAAATTAACAAGTTTTTATTTATTATTAGTTGAAAAATATCCGCGCAATGTTGTTTGCTGGGAGTCTACGGTTCCTTTATTTGAGGAAGTAGTCTTTTGTTTCTTATTAGTCCCAGTTGATTGAGAAGAGCGGCTGTTTGTCGTCTTGATGACTGAAGAGTTTGAGCGTTGGGAGGAAGTGAGTTTCCGAGAATGTAACTGAGACAGATCACTGTCATCATCGTCATCATCAACAAGACTAAAGAATTGATCGGTGCTGTCATCAATTGGTTTGGAGTAAGTTTTGGATCTGCACTCAATAATTGGGGTTTCGAGGACAGAAATGGAGCTTTGGTATTCAACACCACGGGCGTGTTTTTTGCGGGGAGTTAAAGAGCTTGATTCAGTGCTACTTGGAGGGTTTGATGTTGTGGTTAGGGTTCGGGTTGCCAACGTGGTGGTAGGGATAACGCCCAAAGCAATCTTTTGCGAAGCTGCCGGGCCCAAATTTTGAGAGAGGTAACTAGTGGAACCATTGCCGGGCTCTTGTTGGCTCACACCATGGATGTAACTAACTGAAATATTTCTGCCGTGATTATTGATTCCATCGCGGGCATGTTTATCATCTAATGAAGTTAATCCAGAATTAATATCAAGATGACTCTTTAAACAATCATCAAATGCCAAGGCAGCAAAATGTTTTTCTTGGGAATCGCCAATTCTAATATAAATACGGATGTAATATTCAGAAAATTGGCTTGGGATTAATAAAGAGACTTTTTGACTCGGGATACCAAATGCTTGAGTGTCATAAATGGAATTGTAAAAGAGAACATTGTCGACTGGATTTTTATCCTTGTGGGCATAATTCAAAGTTAAATTTTGGATGATAATATCATCGGCTGTTAATTTTGATTCACCATTAGGGTATAATTTACAAAGTGATTGGTACACAAGATTGTTAGTAATTAATTTTCGTTTGTCTTGATCAACATTTGGGGGGAGCAATGATTCAGCGCAGTACCGATACAAGTCACGTCTGCGTAACCGTTGTAATATTTCCTTGGCTTTTTCCATTTGGATACGATGTTGCGGATTGGAAATGGAAGAAACATCATATGTTTGAATCTTAAGCACAATAGAATCATCAAGATGGAGGTAATTTTCAAGATTTAATACTTTGCGACCTATTTGCAAAATTGGATCTGCCAATTTCATTGCATCAGTAATCATATACTCAACGGATTTGACCTTTCTGTGGCTATAAACTTGTTTATGTAAAGAATAACGGGTATGAAATAACGAGTATACCTCCCATGCGACCTTTTTATGGAAACAAACTTGGTTGTTAATTACTTTGCAGTTAGAAATGAGTTGTTGGAACCGAAATGCACTACGTAGACCAGCATTGAGGCAATCACGTTCGAGATAATCAAACTTGTCAACGTCAATACTGCAACGACTGTTGGAAAGAATATCATAACAAAAACCTAAAGTATCATTAAATTTACGATCAGCTGGGTTCTCAGGAGGATTGATGAGCTGTTGAACAAAAATAATTTCATCTTCAGTAATTGGGTCTCGATAAATTTCGCCGTCTGTAAGACCAGCTTCCTCAATTGCACGTCGGACCATAAGTGTGGACATATCTTCATGTTCCCATCCGGACAGTTTAGTTTTGAGCTCCTCATCATCAGATGTGTTGATCAAATACGGGATAAATAAATTATCAAAACAATGACTTAATGGGCCATGACCAGCATCATGGAAAAGAGCTGCTGCTTTGAGTAACAAAATTACTTTGTCAGTTAAATGCTGGCGAATATTAGAATCGCCAGAAAGTAACAGTTGATGAGCCATTTCACCAGCGAGGTGCATTGTTCCCAAGGAATGTTGGAATCGATTGTGTCCAGCACCAGGAAAAACATATTGGCCAGCCCCAAGCTGAGCCAAATTTCGCAAACGTTGGCAATATGGGGTATCAATTAACTTCACGAGCATGTACTCAACAGTAATTAAGCCATGGACGGGATCATTAAATATCTTTGATGGCTTGATGAAAATGTCCTGTTTTTCGTTAGTTTCTGAAGGAAAAGCAACAGATTGCGAAAAAAAGCGAGCAGGATAATTGGTGAAGTCATCATCACTATCACTATCCATAGTCGACTTTAAGGCTTCTTATGAAGAGCCGGGATATCTTCAGGCAATTGCGTGATAGTTAACAATGAAACCTGTTGAAAAGAATCAAGGTAAGGGAATTTCGCTTAGATAAGGGAAATGAAGTACTATTGGTACAAATGTGAGCGTTGAAACATGGTGAGAATGAATAATGAGTGGATTATTTAAAAATATTATGATGGCAGCCAATTCAAAAAAGACGTTAGGATTGGGGGGGATTTTATAAATAAAAGAATATTGCAGGATGTTTTGATTCTTGTGTCGTCGTGGCAAATTTGGTAACCAATTTGGATCTGATTATCAAATATTGATCTCTCTCTGTCTGAAAATCAGCATCGATATGATTTATTGGATAATTTGACAAAAAGAAAAAGCTTGCCGAATTCTTCATCTGAAAGCAGTCCCATTAATTTTACATTGCTAACAGCGTCTTCATATTGGCGCTTTGAGTGGGCCAGAGAACTCATGTGAGATACAAAACGTATCGAGATTCCCATGGGGCTTATAGTCTGGCCTCAGAACTCAAGCTGTTGAGGTGTAAAAAAACTTCGTTTTTCGTTTTGGAGACAATTAAGGGATTTGATGCGACAATTTCCCAATTATTATGGGTTAAACTATCAACTACTCTGTGAAAATGAACCAATGGGGCCATTTTTTCCTGAACAGAGGCTGAAGTTTGAAAAAATTTGGAAAGAAATTCACCTTCAACCCCAGTAAAATCACTTATAGAGACTTGAAAATGTTGTTCGCTATCTCTAAGCATATCAATCGGGTTATGATAGAGGTTTACAGCGCCAAGCTTGATTGGTGGGGCCATATCATTAAGAATGAGGCGTTTGATTTGCTCAATCCCAAGCCCTTGAATTGTAGCAGGGCTCAACGTACCATATTGGGCGAATTCGCCATATTCATGAAAAGACAGTGGCTTTAAATGGGTTTGGGATACACCATTTTCGTATAGAGATAATGCTCGGAGCAATAACTGATTGGTGAGAGGGTGGGATAAATCTCCAGGTAGAAGGACATAACCTTTGGTTGGAACCTCCAAGTGACGAAATTTTTGCATTGAGGAGGGAAAATAAGGGTTAACAAATTTGGGTTGAGAAGGGGATGGTTGTTGTGAGGAGTGTTGTCGGGAAATAAGGGTTGATATTGTGTATGGGTCAACAGAAAGGTCTTGGAGGCGGCGAGGACAAGTACCAATATGGCTTCCTTCATAATCAATCGTGTAGCTACTGGTTTGAGGAGAGGAAACAAGGGCCTTTAATTCGTTTGCATCAGTCATACCAGCAAGTTGGCTCAAAACATATTGTGTTGGAGGAGCCAATGTGACTGTATCGAGGCGACTTAATACAGACCATGGGGAAACCCAGGCAATATTATCAATTTCCTGTCCCAATGTGGAATAAAGCAATTTATCTTGAACTTGTTGATTGGTTAGCCCAATTTTCTCATCTGATGAGGGAGTTGATGATCCATCAGTCTTGGTATAAAGACGGCTTTTATCTTTGATTTGAGTAATTGTTTTGAAATGGGAAGTAATGTCATCCAAAATGTCAACATGCTGGGTGTTTTCGTCATCTTTCTTAGATGCCTGCGGGTAGGGGCAAAAAGAAATTTGGTCCGGGTCAATCACAGAAAGATAAAAATTGGTGTCAAACCTTTTACGCTCAGCGAGAGGTGAAATCCATTTACTGAGTGGGATAAGAGAATCAAATATAGACAATTTTGATTGGGGTTCATCCAAATTTGATAAAATATTAAATCCTTTGCAGTAATCAACAAAGGTACTTTGAGTGGAAGGAGAATTGGTGAGAGACATTTGAGAAAAAATGCTATCCATGACAGATTGATCATTTAAATGGATTATACGCCTGAAAACCTCATGAATTGGAACTTGGAGGTGTTGTGAAAGGGTTAATAATGGACTCATCGTTGAGACCAATTTGGAGTTAGCTTGTTCTTTTGCTCGTTGGTATTGGTGGTCCAAATCTACTGGGAGAAACAAAGGAGCTTTGGTTCCTCTGAGGTCAATGGCTGAGTTATGAGGGACAGCCAATAAACCAGATTCTTCAAAGATTTCGCGCAATGCCGTAGAGCGATGTGCGTAAGCACAAGAAAGATTAAGTGGTGATTGGGAGTCGTCATGGGAAATAGTTTGTCCGGTTGAAGGGAGAAGAGGAGAAGCATCATGTTGGCCTTCCCAAAGTGGCAAGGGGCGCCCAGATTTAATGAGCAAGTCCAACTGACCATCTAATTTAGAAGAGTTTTGATTAGGGATTTCAGCAGAGTGGTTATGAATGGGAATGGGATAATCATTTTCATCGACACTTCCACCAGGAAAAACAAGAACCTCGGACATGTGGCTTGTTTTCCCCGATCTTTTTATCATTAAGATCCGAAATGGATGGTTATCATCACCATAGCGTGATGAAGATGTTTTCTTCAACCCGCGACGCGGGTGTTGAGGGGCAGCGATAACAACACTTGAAGCCCGCTTTGGCTTCATGGGTGCCGAATTGGCAGGTTTAGGCGCATTCATGATATAACGATGAAGCCAATGCTGAAAGGGGATATGTTGTTAAGAAAATATGAATTGGGTCGGAGAGGGAAGGGATTGAGGAGACGAGAATAGGATGAAAAGAATCAAAAAAAATCGGCTTTGTTACCTTGCTACCGAAAAACAGAGTCATTTAACTCATATATTTGATTTTACCGAATGGGGGCCTTGTGATATTCGAAGATGTGATTATTTTGACTATTTGACGCAGTTTCTTCTGGGAAAACTCCTATCTAGCCTCAATTCTCGAGCTCAAAATAAACTCCCAAAAAAGCAGTTTGGATACTCTCAACAAAATTGGTATGAAAGAAGCGCTGTACGTTTATTGAAGAGACATTGGGATGTACGCATACATTAGTGAGAAAAAAAAAAGATTATTTTGCCAAGGAGAAGACGGATATGATGGGAATACGATGGATGAAAAAAGAGGCTTTCAGGCAAGGGTTGTAAAATAAAATGCCCTCGCAAAACATGCATTTTTGTTCATGTTTTCGATCAATTTAGCCACAAAGTTGATCTAAAATGGGGAGGGGCGATTGTGCGTGGACAAAAAAGAATCAAAGGTAGGAAGAGGGGAGGTGAAAAGGAGTGGGCATGAACCAAATAAACAATACCAAGAATTTGTTATCAATTCTATCAATTGTGTTTCTGAAATAAGGAATATGGGATGGATGAGATGAAGGAATATAATTCACCACAAATGTGGTAATTACTTATTGGTGGCCAAAATCTTATTAATTTCGGACATACAGCCTTGTGCACGACTTTTAATTAAAGCGAAACCCTGTGAGCCTTGAATTAATTCATGAAGGGTTGGACCAAGGCTATCCCGGAGAATTGTGAACAGATTGTCCCGAATCGGTTGTGTGAAATAATGTGCTGGCTTTGGGGCAATGAACTCAAATGTAAGTGTTGAGAGGCAAACTTTTAAAACATTGAGAATGGCAGAACGGACGTTGTTTTGAGATTTGAAATGTGGTAAACGAGATGATAATTCTGGTAATAAAAAAATTGACATAAGGACAACAAAATGGCGAGAACGTGCCAACATCTTTTCCAAACTATTCATAACATGTTCATAACGAATGCCACTTGTAGCACAACTTTGAGTAACAAATAAAATTCGAATCAAATTTGCTGGTTGGCACATGATAGATAAATAGCGTTGTAAACCCGATTCAAGGTTTACAACGCTGGCATCGCCATTAACTGAAAAGAATGGGGTTTGTCCAGGGAGCAAGTTCTGTTCAAAAGAGCGTTTTTTATATTCATCACCAAGAACACTTTGTAGTTGTGAAGGGACATGTAAATCATGTTTTTCAAACACAAGATTAAATAAAGCATCAAGTGCTTGGAGATTAAAGGAAGGATTGGTCAAAGTTTCAAGGAGTAATTCAAACCCACCGTTTTTGCGCACTTCCAGTCTAGGGATAGCGGTTTGGGTGAACCAACAAAGCATAGGATAGGCAAAGTGAGCTAAAGGGTCGCGTTGTTTAATGTTGTTAATTAAAATCGGAACAATACCACTTTGAACAGCGCGGAATTGGCGTTGTGCATTGGTTGAGCAAAGATGGTATAAACATTGGAGTGAGTGGTGTTGGTGTTCAAAAACTGAGGAATAAAGAAAAGACACAAGGATTGGAATGGCTTGTGTTTCTTCAAAAACAGGATGGGCGGATGGCAATGTGGATAAAACCCGTAAAATTTTCAAAATTGGAGTGGTTCCTTCTTGTTGCAATAATGGTAACAAATTGACAATCAAACGGAAAACTTTAATATTATATAAATGTTCTTTGACACGAGAATCCCCATTGGCAAAGAGCTCCAAAATGGAAACTAATTTGGTAATTGGTTCACTGAAAGTAGAATTGAGTTGGATAGGTAATTTTGAGATGGTAATGGTTTGAGCCATTTCCACTTGAGAGAGGGTTTGCAGATTGGAGTGGGAATTGGTTCCAGTCGTGGATGGTGTGGGAGCAATGAGCTTACCATGTTCAACCGGGACAACCCCAACAGCAGCACATGCCAAACGGAAAAGAGTGGTGGAGATTTGTAATGGACCATTATAATTGCAACAAGTGCGAAGTAAATCGTTTTTACCATTAGTTAACAAAATTTTTAAACTTTCAATTGTGGATAATAAGATCAACCATTCATTTTGCTGATCATTGTGGTCAGAACAGAGCAAATCCAACAAAATTTGTAAGCCCCCTGAAGCAATAAAAACACGACGTGTGAAATCATCATAACGACAAAGACCGTTAATAATCGTACAAACAGCCATTCTTACGCGTTGGGTATATGTTGGGCCGGCAAATGGTAATAAAGCTGGGATTAATAACACAAATACGTGATGTTGTTGCAATAAAGTAGACTGAGATAAAAGGATACAGAGTGAGGTCAAGGAATATAATGCAGGTTCTTCAACATTGGGGAGTAAATCAATCAATGGTAGAACAATACGGGGCAAAACGGAGGTTAATGTTGGATTATTCGCAATAAATGTCGTTAGTTTGTCAACATTATCACAAATGGCTTTGGTAGCAAGCAACGGGTCAGTAATGTGTGTGTTTAACTCTTGTACATATTTATCAAATTGGACCATAAGGAGGGTTGTTTCATCCTGACCCTGAAATTCCAAATCTTCAAATGGATCAAAATCATCATCATCATCATCATTTCCGTGGATATTATCAAGACTGCGAGTGTGTTGTGTGGCAGCAATGGCTGTTGTGGGTAAAACAGGTTTTTTCATTGTGCCGTGGCCAGAAATGACAAGATTTGCAGCTGGGGTGGCTTTATCTTTGGAACCCGTGATGCTAGTAATTTTAGAATCAAGGTCTAAGTCACCAAATTCATCATCACTGTCATCAAAACCAGCAAAATCGTCCAAATTGACTTTCTTAGCAGCAGCTCCAGATGTCCCAACATTGGAAACACCGGAACCAGCAGCGCCAAGCCCGCCTTTGATGATTGATGGTGATGATAATTGGGACGAATTGCCCAATAAAGTTGCTCGTCTGGCATTATTGTTGACCTGAACGGGTTCAGAAATGTCCCCCCAATCATCATCATCGCCATCATCCCACGCAGCAACAGCAGCAGTTTTGGGTTTGGTGGAACCACCAAGAGCAGTTGATTTTGCGTTAGATTTTGCTGGAGTTTCATCATTCATACCCCATTCATCATCACTACCATCACCGTTCTTCTCGGCCCACTTGGAAAGGTTCTTTTTAATTGCAGGGGATTTATTTGTAGTCGAGGCAGTGGGTGTTGGTTTGACCATGACTTTGGAATCACCATCATCAAAATCGCTTCCAAATGGATCATCATCATCATCCTTAGGGGATTTCTTGGTATTTATCGAGGATTTAGTCGAACTGGCTGTGCCATTTGCAGGTGTTGTAGCTTCTAATTCTTGTATACTGCTCGCAGCTTCTTTTAACCAAGGGTGTTTGAGTAATTTTTCAGCTGGTGGGCGGCGAACTGGGTCTTTTTGGAAACACTCACGGAGAAAATCTTCACAAGTCGGGGAAATTCCATCAGGTAAAGGTGGTAAATCATCTTGAACAATTTTAAAAAGGGCAGTCATTTGAGGAAGGTCAAAATATGGCGGTTTACCCGTTAATAGCTCAATGACAGTACAACCAACTGACCAAATATCACACGCTGGGGATTGACCCCCTTTCATTTCAATAATTTCTGGTGCCATCCAATATGGTGTCCCAACAACACTATCAGATTTACGAGAATCATTGAGTTTGGTCGCGACACCAAAATCAGCAAGCTTAAC
>Ga0256901_1001127_pt1 | contig 13753 bp, 1 predicted proteins | sample MC6MC0689MT_FD_190200 | JGI IMG/M metagenome (GOLD analysis project Ga0256901, IMG submission 190200) | Metatranscriptome of enriched soil aggregate microbial communities from Iowa State University, Ames, United States - MC6-MC0689-MT... | ecosystem: Environmental > Terrestrial > Soil >... | reverse complement strand
GTTCTTTTTGGACCAAATGTTTTACAATAGTTCTCGTTTTCATCATCGCTTTTTTACACGACATTGAACACTCTGACAATGACTCCAAATTTGAATTCAGGTCCATTGATAATCTTTCGGCTTCTCTTTCGAGGGCTTCATTTGTTGTGTTCATTTCTCGCAACAATTCTTTTATGCGAATTCCAGTTTGATTTATGTGATTGGTGTTTGAGGCATGGTGTCGAATTAGACCTAACACTAGGTTATTGGACGCAGAATTCAAAACGGTGGAACTTTTGACACGCGGAACCTCGTCCATTCTCTTGATAAGGAGATAATGATTTGCTGAAGTTTGGGGTATTGGCTATTATCGAGCAGGAAATGCGGTGAGGGCACAAAGCAAAGTGAAAGCAATTGTTCTGATGGTCAACAGTGATTTGGCAGCAAAACAAGTCCTTCAGCTTGTTCATTTGATTGATTAAGGTCAAAGGGATAAAAAACTCCGATTCATGAGGGTGGTTCGATATCACTCAATGAAATCATTGTCATCTCAAAGATTATCAAAATGGCTTTCAATTGTCAATTTTTGTGTTTTTCATTTTCCAAGTTTAAATCTTGAGTTACGAGACGGACTTTATTGGGCTTTGTTTAGAGTGGTGATGAAATCAATGCATAAAACAGTCACATCATTGAGATTTATCAGTTCAGCCCATATTGGTCCATTTTTCGAAACGGAAACCACAATTTTCCAACGGTTTTTCTTATCTTCTTTTTCTTTTGTTCTTACTCCATTATTACATTCCTTCCGGTCTGCTCGGACCAATTTAAGCTTTTATAACCCCTCCCTAGCTTTTAAACCCTCATCCCCGTTTGCCTTTTTTTTTTCCACTCCCCTTCTAAAAGATTTTTCTTTAACATGCCCCTTCAGCCTCTCCATCCCATCTACTTTCACCCACACGTTCGCGACTCCCGACTGGACCCTTCTTTCTGTGCTTTGTGTGGTCTTTCCGACATTTTTTCACCTTCTCTCTTCACATGTTCCTGCTGCACCATTTCATTCCACAAACAATGCCTTGAACCCCTATTCTCTCCTCCTATTCACATTTTGGAAGCTCACTTTGCTTCTCGTAACTTCTTTTCTCTCCCCAACCAACTCTCCTTTTGTCAGGACCTGCTTATTATCACAAATCCAATCACCCCACTTTCAACCACCACAAGTCTCAACGATCCCTCTCACAATCACAGCCCCACTTTTTCTTTCTGGAGGTGTCCAAGTTGCTGTTGGGTTGACTCTGTTTTACTCCTGATTGATTCATCTTGGACCCATTCTATCAACCAAGCCGCCAGGGCCAGTGTAATACAGTATATTAATTCACCCCCCAACGCACCTCCCGCTAATTCATCCCAACTTCTTCCAACTTCCAGTTCCGCCTTCTTCGAGCTTAATCCCCCGACAACCAGACCATTTTATTCTATTCTCCAACTCCTCCAAAACAAACTTCAATCTTACCCATATTGTCATCTTCTTGATCAAAGACCGGCTAGACCTTCAGATTCTTCATCTAATCCTTTGGCCTGCACTTTGGAACAATTTGAAACATCTGGTATTGGCCAAAACCCGACCCGGTTTCTTGTTTTAACATTCTCTCCAAATTTCATTGCCTCCCTTCTCCAAACCCTTGCCGTTCCCACTTCTGCCCATTTCTTCTCAACTCTCCTTCAATTTGTGCACGATTATAACTCTGCTTCTCCTTTTATAAAGCAAAATAATCTCGTTCATTCATTCTTGCTTGATTACCCATCATTTCCTCTTATCCTTCAACAACTTCGGACTCTTAAGCGACAACGTATTCAGAATCATTTTCAGACATTAGCCCTGCAAACTACCTCTCCTATCTCCTGCTTGCATGCTCACTGCTGTCCCCCTTCCAATGAACTGCCCGCCCAATCTGATCTGAAATCTTTTCTTACGTGTACAACTTGTCCAATAACCCTCCATAAAGCCTGTATAAAAAGAACCTGCTCTCGACTTCGGATTCCGTCATCGTTGGAAAGTGATCAACACCTCTACTTGGGATCAATTTATGGCCATTATGATGTTGATACCCGTGCATTCCAATGCTTTCGTTGCATATCAGGACTTCCTTCAACTGTTCTTGATTTGACCCCAATTTTACCTACTTTATCTCCAAAGATCGAGTCTCAAACCTCCTATGACCGCTTTCGAGATGCTTGTTCCATTTGTTTTGTTCATGAGGGAACAAAATTTAATTGTTCAAAATGCAACAACTCTTTTCATGCAGTCTGTTTAGGAACATCTACTCACTCACTCCAACTTAATTACAACTCTTCTTGGTCCTGCTTTGCCTGCTCGAATAATCCGAACCAACGATTGAACCCCTCCCCTTTGTTCTCAAGTCCTCAACAAGGACGACAGTTTTTGTTCAAACTCTGGTCTACCCAAGCGCTCCACCCATTCCTTTCCTCATTTTCCCGCGAGTCCCTCCATGCTGGGAACAGATCCCCACTTGAGTTTTCTGAATGTTGTATTTGTACCGGGGTTCTCTCCCATTCCACCCTCCCTCAGCACGACACCAAGCATTCATCATCAACGATAATCCACACACCAGAAATGCTTCAAATTTCCTCATTACTCCTTCCACCGACCACACTATTACCACCAGTTGATGATTTTTCCTTGTCTAATTCTAGTTTGAGCCTTCATATGAGTGAATTCTGTTCAGTCTTGAAGAAAAACCTTCAGGCTATTTGCTCTCTCTCCGCGCTGCCATTTGACTTGCTCTCCAACCCCCTTCCAAATATATCATCGTCACTCCACGAAGATTTTATTCGCTTATATAGCCTTGGCGTTGACATGGTAAAGTATCTCCAAGCAAAACTCATTCAGCACAATACACTCCAACTTTTCCCAAAGGCTATTTTGGCTTTAGATAAACCTCAAGAAGCAACCAAATCACTCCCGAGCGTTTTGCATTTGGGTGACGCTTCTTCATTGAATCAAGTTTCCTTATTTGGTCAATTATATCAGTGTTCCAACCATCAATGCGGACGGTATTTTCATCTTGATTGCCTTCGGCTCTCGCCCAAAGTTCAAGACAAAGAACTCCAGCTCAAAATGAGTACGGATTGGAATTGCCCTTTGTGTCTGGGAATTGTTAACCATTCAGACTTGCTGTCGATGGTTTATGCCAAGTCATGGCAGTTGCGCCCTCATCAATCACTCTGGGGTCAACCTCCCTCAACTTCACTACCATTGTACCACTTTCCCCCAAATTTACTCCAAAAGCTGCTCTATCCTTATCTTCATCAATACCTGAAGCAATTTCGACTCTTCACAATTGTCACCCTCGAACATTTTCGCCACGATTTTGGAATTCGTGGTGAAACCAACCCTCAACAGCCATTAGATGGGAAATTAAGTCTTTTCAATACTCTTGATCCTTTACACAACTCGAAAAATGCTACTCTAAACTCCAATACCTTTCAATCTAATTGCTCTCCTGATGGCAATATGCCTGCTAGTTACCGTACATCGGCGACAAATATCTCTTCTCGTGAACGTTCTAACCCTTACTCTGACGATGATTCTGATGTGTCCAATCCTCCCCACCATTCAACTAATGTGATTCAGAATGTCAACATCTATCAACTTGATCACTCTCCATCTTTTCGACAAAGTCACGAGAGCCTGCACCCACTTCTTTTTGCAGAAGACACTTTTTTGCCTTCCATCAGCCAAAATGGACCATCTAGCAATTTGCCAGATGATATTGGGGGGACGGTTTGGCTTCCCTATGAACAAATCACCTCTCACCCCGGAACCACACATGTTTGTGCTTTATGTCCCCGATTCAACACCTTTTATCCCACTCTTGACCGAGACACCGATTTATTTATTGAGCAAACAGTTTTTGATCAACAACAGCTTAATGCAATTGTCTCACAAACACCATTTACGTTGCCCCATTTCCGGCCCACCCTCGAGAAACCTAAATCGAATAGCGATGGTTCCGATATGACTGACATTTCTGATAACGATGAATCTACATCTACTGAGCCTTTGGACATTTTCCCCGGAACTTTTGGTACCGAACTCCAACTCATGCCACAAAACCCCAAGCTCTCGAAATCATTGTATGATCGGAACAATCTCGCATTCTTTCGCCAATTAATGGGAAATTATCCCAATTCGACGGGATCTGATACCAAACCCACTGACAAGAAAACCAGAATTAATATTGACACCTATAACCTATTTCAATCGTACGACTTCATTGCAGAGCTCGTTGAGAGTTTTAATCCCGCCATTTCTCAAAATAATTCCCCAAATCTAACCCCCTTGAAAGATTCAAATCCGGATCAGCCCGAGATTCAAAGTTACTTGAATTCTGTTTCCCCCTCTTCTCCCTCCAATCCCTCCTCAACACTCAACTACCAAAAATTGGCCACGTTTTTACAAGTCTATAATTGGTCTGCGTCGTCGTCTGCAGGGACAGTTTCTAGTGTCCCCTCTGGCAGTACCTTCCAACAGTCTCTCCCACCACTCACCTTATTTCTCCAGAACACTGCTAAAGTTGGCAAGAAAACAACAAATTACTTGTATTCACTCATCAAACTCTTCATTTCGGTTGAACTTCGTCGCATTGAACTCATTGCCGTCATTAACAAGGCATCAAGCGTGAAACAGTTATTTTCATATTTTTCTGATCTGGACAAATTCCCCCAACTTTTAAACCATAATAATTATGGCGAAAACACCAATTCCCCTCTTCTTTCAGAATCCAACTCAATCATACCCAACCAATTTATCCACTTTTTCCCTTCATTGCAAGGGATCCTCTTTCAGTTGAAAAATGACTGTGTTTCCCTCTCCGACGACATTGCAATGACTCAACAAACCATCGGAATTAATGGATGTGATGTTGCGTTAGATGACACACTTACCCCCGACAATTCTTCTCTTCACGGTCACGACCTTGTATTGACTCCCTCTGATATAGTTGAACCCCCTTCTCAAGCCCCTTTCCTCCGTGCCTCCGCCCGTTTAGCACAATCCAAAAATGCTGCTATATACGACCCCGAGCCTTGTGCCGAGTCATCTTTCGCCTATAAATCTGAAACTGACCTTACTCTTCGCACTGCGCCGCATTCTCTAAGAATATCAAAGGCTTCGTTGCAATATGCTTATAACAAATTTGACACGAACCTCCTTGAACTCCTATTTGAATATGAACGAGAACTCAAAGCAGAAATTAAAAGTCTCATCAACAAGGCCCGCCTGCTCAAGCAATTAAAGATTCTGCACGCTGAAATCGCCCAAAACCAATTAATCATTAAAAACCAACAAAAAACCTCTCCTATAATCGTTCAGACAATCATGAACAATGATATGGATGACATTGATTCTGCTTACACCGTCCCCGTCCCCCATCATAATCAGCAAGAAGTTGAATCTTCGTTCGAGCCTGTCAAACTTATTACTCGCAATCTTCAACTTCAGGCCCAAATCAATGATTTATATGCCGATAATTCTCAGCTCAGTATCTTGTTGGAAAGCGACAAATCTAATGATCCTTCAGCTAGATCTCCTCAAGCCCTATCCCAACTCCAAGAAACCTTCGACTCTTTTACTCACACCTCTCCGGCTACGCTGTACACACTCTTCTCCACCGATCTGGTTTCAGATTCTCGTTTAAAGTATCTTCGCTCAACGCTGAGTCTCGTTGTCGCTGATTTGTTCAGCTTAGGCCGATGTATATCATCGATCACATCATCCATCTTTGATCAAACCTTAGCAACTGGAGAGGAATCTTACTCCTTTTTTCATTCTTACAACCCTGCCACCAATCTCACTCGCAATTATTTTTCCAAACACTTGACTGCTAATCAACGTCTGAAACTGCAAACACAGTATCGTTCAATTGGTTTGAAACATGCTTCTCGTCCGGTATATCAACCCAAACAGAAGCTTGGGCAATCGGTTTCTGAATCAGATGGTGAAAATAGTCATGGTCATACATCATCTCTCCCTGACCCATCTTCCTCAGAATCTTCATTTGGATCTGATGGTTTTGATTCGGACTCCTCGAAACCTTCCCGTAAAAACACGAACAAGAAAAACAAGCAACCACCACCGCGAGCGCTCCTTTCTGCCAACAAAGCGCGTGGCAGGCCCAGAAAATATCCTATTGAGCTTACTGGAACAACCGTCCCGGAACTTGCTGCTCAGCATGGCATTGAAGTTAACACCCCTACCACTTCGAATATGGCATTCCGCCATCTTAGAGCTCAAACACTCCCCACCACTGCCACATCTCCCCCCAAGGCGCCCCCTAATTATGGCGTTGCTAATCAGCTACCTCAACTCTCTCGTCCGCCAATTGTTCCGTCAAACAGGGGGTGCGAGTCCATCAGCCCTGTTCCGCCACCCGTCCAAAACTCAATTTCCCCTTCTTTGGGTCTTTCAACTGCCCAACTCAATTTGGCCGCTGTCCCATTATATTTCAAATATAATCTTGATGATATCCCCCAGTCCTTAAATTCACTGCTCAAACTCTCCACTGTTGTTCCTCATATCCCTGTTCCATCTTCTCAAGATGTTTTCATTGGTCCATTATTCATCAAAAAAGTTAATTCATCATCCACAGCGAAGGATTTACCCTCTTTCCCCTCCGATTTTCATTCTGTTTTGGCTCGCAAAAGAATTGAACCTGTCTATGTACATCTCTCATGTGCCCTCTGGGCTCCACGCGTTTACCACCAAGGAGGCAATATCCAGCTCATTACTTCGGAAATTCAAAGGGCGCGTTCCATGCGATGTAGCTATTGCAACCAACTTGGTGGTAATTTGGGCTGTGCTTATTCCAGATGCCAGCGTTCTTTTCATTTACAATGTGCTCAAAATCCTTTATCTGGCTCCTTTCTGCACAAAACTGATTTTACCTGCCTCTGCTATGAGCATTATCAGGCCATGATGGTCAGTTTCATGCCATATCTCAAAATTCCAACAATTTCTATCAATATTCTTCCAAACCATGGCCTTTCAATTGACTCCGATCGGTTGTTGAACACTTATCAATCTCAGACTCTCTCTTACCCACGTTTTTATGTTGATGTCAAGCTTTTCCACCCCATGATACGTACTTTGACCTCTGCTTCCTCCCTCTGCCTGGGCGTTGCTCCATCCCTCGGTGCACCTCTGTCCCAGCATAACAAAGCTTATACCATTCAGAGACCCCCTAATATTTGTCAAAGATCACAATTAGATTTATTTTTTCACCAGTTAACAAATCTTTCCTACTTTTTACTTGTTATCAAAGTCCATACTTATGGATCAATTGATGCAATCAGCAACCAATCTCAATTATTTCCGATTATGGGCGGTGTTGGTGTTCCAAAGGGCCGAGGACGAAGACGAAAAGATACATTGAGTTCACCTCCTCCCCAGTCCCAACCAGCAAAGCGAATCATCCTGGATGCGAGTGATGGCGATGAATTTGCTGATGTTCAATCTCAAGAACGTGTCACCACCACATACAGCCAGTCTCACTCATTTTTGGGTCTTGATTGGTCACGTTTTTCTTCAGAAAGACACGAGATTGAGAAACAGCACCCACCTGATAATTATTATTTCTTCCCCCGCTTTGTCGATTACCTTGATCTAATTCGCCGTGATCTCCAAGTTGTTTATCAAAACATGTCTAATTTGTTATCTCTGCCTCCAACCGATCCTGGGGCATGTTCACAACAGACCCCAACAGAGCCAACATACGCCCCAACCCTTTGGCCGCAGTCCTTAATTTGCCTGTTTGGGGTGCTATTGGACCCACATCAATCATATTGGATGGCAATTTCCCTTCAATATCAAATTCCACTGTATCTCCTGACCATGTTTCCATTCACATTCCGACCCCGCGATGGTACACACTCCGCCAAAATGACCCACTCATCCCAAACTGAAGACTTGATGAAAAAGTGGAAACCACATCTCGGAAGTATCAAGAGAAGAGTTGGTAATTTAGTTCATAATCATAACGAATTTTTTAGAAGGTTAAGAAAACAAGCTTACTCAGCCCACGTTTCGACTCAAAACCCATTTAGGTCCAATGGTGATGAATCCCAAGATTTTTCCCATGAAAGTATGAAATTCACCGTGGATAACAACAGACTCTCGTTCAGCGGTATTTTTCGTTATGTTCACACCCTAATTGATTCTGATACCACTTTCTTTCAAAAATACCCATTTGTCCCCATTTTGCTTTCAAATTGTTCACCCCTATTGTCCCCTCTCCCTCGCCACCCATACCTCCCTATGAATCAACAAGATCTTTCCCCTTCCCATCAGTCATCACCAAGCGAAAGCATCAAATCCTCTCTCAAACCCTTCTCGCAAGCTGCATCGGACCCCTTTGACTTTATTCTCCTCCAGTTGCAGCGGAAATACTTGTATGCGCATGAGGTTTTTGGCAATGCTTTAGTTTCCCAGGGTCGATTTTTATTAAACCTTTTCACCCAACAAGATCAGCAACGCAAAATTGATCAACTCACCAAGTTGCTTTCCCAAATTCCTCTTGAACAACTTTTATCTGACCCCAATTCCCACCCTAGTGAGTTGGCTTCTGAAAACTCCCTGTCAACCAACCCTAATTCCAAAGATAAAACTAACGCCGCTGCTCTCTTCCAATCCCTCTTTCAGCTTGTTTCAAAAACCTCTTCGGGGTTAAATTCTTCACCTTCGGTTTCAAATAACTCTAATACTAATCATAGTGATGATCATACTGACCATACCTCACCTCTTGCCCAATTTCTCCTCAAAGATTGGAAGATTTTTGAGCACTTTCCTGACCCTGTCTCTCTGAACTCCCTTCAATCCGGTGATCACGGCGATGATCCCCCTGCGCCAAACTCTGATCTAAATATCCTTACAAATCAGTCCTCCACTCAGACCGATCCTCTCAAATCAAAAAACACAATGATTGATAAATCTTCCTTTAAGCATTTCTTCTCAGATGAATTGTTAATCCTCCTTGAACAAATCTTTGGCTTGCCTTTGTCCAGAACATCGACCGCTGCACCCTCATTTCCCGCTACTTTCATTGAGCCCGACAACTGTCCATCTAACTCTTTGTATTATTATCCCCAAACTCGGTCCTCTTACCATGTTTCCCTCACAGAGATGGACGATTCGATACCTTTTTCCAATGATTGGTCAACTTTCAACTCTACGTTCCGCTCGTTGCCTACATCAATAGAACGCAAACTTTCTACCCCCTTTGCCTTATTTATCCGAGAATGCAAATTTATGACAATCATCCCCCGATTCCTCCACTCTAATCAGTTCTTTGTCACTAACTGCAAACGCCTCTCCCAAAAACGCCGAACTGAAGCTGGTTCAACCTCCACTCGCCCCCACTCCTACCAACCGCCACTCAACCTCATGAAGCCTTACATTGGCCAACAACATCTCAAAGATGCACTTGTTCAATCTATCCTTCTCCCTCTACTGCTTCCAAACCTATACCCCACTCTCGGAATTACCCCTCCCAAGGGGCTTTTAATCACTGGTCCTTCAGGAACTGGTAAATCTCATATTTACAGCCAATTAACGGTTGCTTTAGATGGCTTGCTTATTGATGGCGGTGACCTTACTGATCCCGCTACCTTATCCTCAATAATTGATGCTTTTCATCTGGTTTCCAAACAAGTTTACCAATTTCTTTTTATTATTGTCCAAATTTTTACCAATTGCGTAGATTTACAAAGATTAAATATGCAGTACGCTCGTGGCGGATGGGAAACAAAGCAGGAAGAAATATCATTTCTTACAACTTATATGTCTGATTTTCTTGATCTTTCACACAAAACTGACCTCCCAATCCATTTGTTCCAAACAGCTTTTGAATATGGGGTTTTTCCCTTTACTACCCAAGAAAATCACACATCCCAACCGTGTATTGTCCCCGACCCTCCTTTCGATCCACAAAACAATCAGCTGTCCAAAATACCCACCATTACTTCCTTATTAACTACAGCTTCCCCATTCTCTGTTTCATACACAATTCCTGCCACCAAGTTACCTATTTCAATCCGGAACCAACGACGATTATTCCCCCCTCTTCATTTCCTCGATTTTTTCACCGCCAATGCGATCCCAAATTTCTCCAATCCTCTTCTTACTCTCAACAAACTGCCCCCCGCATCATTACAACCTGGCTGTATTCTTCCATTCAAGGATTTATTCTCAGTGTACCTCACTTCATTCCAATTTGCCTCCCGCCAGCAAGGTTTTGGTGAACATCAACGCAAGTTTCTGGACTTCAAAGACAACTTCCTGCGCAAAGCTTTTGAAGCTTCTCATGGGAATGAGAGTGGCATATTGTCATCTTCATCCAATCATAGTCCAACTGTATCAAATAGCCCCAATACACTTTTATTGCAAGAGAATACTGCTTTACCTCTTGAGGATTTTGGCCCATTTGGGTCCATACAAACTGTCATACACCCAACCCCAAACGTCGAAGTTGCCCTTTCTGATCTCATTCACCAACTACCAGCTTTCCAAATCCTCTCGAAAACCCTTTCCAGGTCTGAAAAAAGCAAATCTCAACTCAGCAAACTCACGCCTGGACTTAAAATTGTAGCTGACAAGAAAACTCGTGATAAAAACACCTTCATTGTCGTTGATGATGATGATTACCAGACGCGAAACTCCGACTTAGATGAACTCCGCGAAGATGCTGCCGATCTTGCTGGATTATTATCATCATCTTTAATCGACCTTGTCCCCAACAAACCCCCTTTGGATATTTCCCGACCCACAATTGTCCTAGAAGAAGCAAACAAAACTGTGACTTCAGTGAATTTGAAAACCAAAACCAAATCAACCAAGAAAAACAACATTATTCCTCCCCCACCTCCCCCAAGCAAACCACTTCTTGTCCCAACCAAACCATCAAACGTATCATTTGCTACGAGTCCCTTAAATTTTTTCTTTGCTCCTCGCGTCACCTTTATCGTTCGCAAGGCAACTGACTTGCTTTCCCGTTACCATGGCGAAAGTGAGCAAACTATTGTCGACATCTTTAATCTTGCGACTATATGCCAGCCTGCCATTATCTTCATCGATGAAATTGATGCCATTGCTCCTATCCGCGGTGTAGACAAGGGTCAACAGGTCTACTCATCTCTCGTAACAACTCTTTTAGCGTGTATGGATGGCTTAGAGCAGGGGAATGGAATCAATATCACCAAAGTGAAGCAAGCTAACGATAACATAGGCGAAGAGATGACTTCGCTTGAACTTCCAGCCAGCTCCGCTGACCCAAAAGACCCAAACAATAGTTTCAACGCCTCTACTAAGCCTGATCAATCGTCCCTTTTACCATCAAATATCCACTCTCCCCAAGTTAAACACCATATGGAACAGTTATCTCACATATTTGAGCAGTATACTGGCCCAAAAAAGAACTTGATAGAACAATTGGCCCTTTCGAGGCTTACTCTGAATGAACAAATTAACATCCTGTCACCCGCTTTGTCTGCTCAATCACAGTCCTCTTCTGCTTCAGAATCCCCCCAACAACCTAGAGAGCTCTATCAGGTCGTACATGATAGCATTGCTAAGCACTGCTTGGATGGTAACCTCCGCCCTGTCGTTGATTTTAGGCAGTACCTTGTCAGCCTTGATTCAAACGCTTCTGCTTATTATCAATCTGCCATCCAAGAAGCCGCAAAGCCCCAAAAGATGAATCCTACTCCTATCCTTCCCAATCCCATGACTGCCACAAAGAGGTTACAATTTAGAAAAAAAGAATCACATTTAGATGTACTAGAAAAAAACGATGACCTCATTTATAAACAAAACCAAGCTCCCACAAAGAAAGAAGCTCTTGAACGAGCCTTCCAAAAAGTCCAAGATGATGCCTTCCAATCCTCCACTCACTCTGACCCTCGTGGCATTTCTCTTCCAAATGGAAAAAACTCAATCAATACATGTCATACATGGTCCTTACAAGACTATGCTTTCCAACAAGGTCTTGCTGATGCTGCTCATCGCATCGGCTCAACCCAAATTTTTGTGATTGCCACTACTTCCCTGCCCCAAAGTATAGATCCTGCTTTGCGCCGACCAGGACGTTTTGATCAAGAAATAAAGCTGTTTCTTCCGTCTTGCGACGATAGAAGGGAGAAAATTCGACAATACATTCATCACTTCCACTGTTTGGACGATATTTCTTCTTCTGGCCAAGATATCCCCCCAACCACGACTGTTCACTCCTTTGAACATAATCTCTCTAATGATAATAACCCGCTACCCACAAAACGAAGTTTTCAGCACGTTCCTCAACCATTTCACAAATTTTCTCCCCAACAACAACTTGTTTTACTTGATCCTGTTTCCAAGCTAACTGCAAACTACACATATGCAGACCTTGAACTTCTTTGTCAGCAAGCATTTATCCTCAGCCTCGACAATCCCACCCAAGCTCAACTTGGGAAGAAACAAGGTGTACAGAAAACAACGCTGCAATCGCAATTTGCAATTACTCCCAGTCTGAACAATGATGATAGTGATGATTCTAGTGACGAAGAATATTCTTTACCTTCAAAGAGGTCGGCACAAACACCAAATATCATGGTTATAATCAAATTTTCTTCCTTTCTTCAACTGCTTAATAACAAATCCACCACTGACACCCAACCCAGCTCCAATCGACAAACCATATCCATTAATCAAATTGTACCAACCGCATATGACTACTCCACACCCATTCCATTTGAAACGTACTCGAGTTTCAAAAACCCAGCCCTTTCTCACGTCCCGCTTGATCGTCAACAATTAATGAATACCACCTGGGCGCTTGTTAATTCACTCCACATTAATTTATTCTCAGCAAAGACCATTTGTCCCATTTTCAACACCATATGTTTTCAATTTCCTTCCCCCCAACTTCACTATCCTGACCCTGTGATGATAATCAAATTATTACAATCCTCCATAACTCACGAGCCCCCACAATCAATCCCCCCATCTCATTTACCTTTTTGGCTTTTTTGGCCAATAACTAACCCCACCCTTCCCAATGACCCTATCCATCCGACTGCTGAAATATTTACTCTCACAGATCAGCACTTTTCAACGCTTCGGACAATTAGTGATATAAAAGCCTTATTCCAACCCGTTTTTAACTCATTATTGGCCTCTCAAGGACAAACAGCACAGGCATCTACTCCGCAAAAACTCCCACACGTGATTCTTTCACTCCCACAGCTCGATTACTTTATTACTTCCGGTTCCAACGGTGGGAGCAATCCCTCTCAAGCTGCCAATATCGACCTATTGTTATACCTGTTGGATATTTTGATCAGCTTGCAGAATTCAACATTCCATCCTTACATGGCTGACCAATCTTTTAAAAATGAGCCACTTACTCACAATATTTGCGAGTTAGTTCGATCGGACTCTCTTTCTTCTCAACCCGCATCAATATCCCAAACTACTTCTCTTTTATTATTGCTGCCTTTGGGTCCACTCTTCACGACTTTACTCCACACACCCAGTATAATGCTTACCAATCATGAATTCAACCTCTCACAGCTTAACACAAAGACAAAACAGATCATCTCTTTCCTTTCAGCTCGCTGTGGACAGGAAGCCCATGTCAGCACCATTGCCAGGAAGTTGCAACAATTATTTTCAACTTTTCATTCGCTTTTTGTTGTCGGCGAATGATGCCTCCAAACAATTCCTCCC
>Ga0256901_1001117_pt1 | contig 13837 bp, 2 predicted proteins | sample MC6MC0689MT_FD_190200 | JGI IMG/M metagenome (GOLD analysis project Ga0256901, IMG submission 190200) | Metatranscriptome of enriched soil aggregate microbial communities from Iowa State University, Ames, United States - MC6-MC0689-MT... | ecosystem: Environmental > Terrestrial > Soil >... | reverse complement strand
TTTTTTTTTTTTTTTTTTTTTCAAATCTGCAAAATAAATTATCCGTTGACTTCTTCGTTACATCCATTTGACCCGTCTGCAATAGGTTTAACCCATTTGTGTCTCCTCCATACTCAGTTAACTCTTTCTATTCTATCCTCCTTACCTCAATTTTTCTAGATTTGGGTTTTTAAAAAAATTCCTCAAAACTCTTTACTTAATTACGATGGATAATCATCCATCCAATCAACAATACACTGATAAAACAAGGCGAAATACTTACCTATCGTCTCAAACCCACTCGCTGTCCCAATTAATCCCACCAAATTCAACTTTGGACAATTTTCAAAAAGTTGGAAATCTACCAATTGGTTTGAATCAAGCCCATTCACGACAAAATCAACATCAACAAGTTAAAAATAATGACAGTTCTCTATTGGATCAATATCATGATCGTACAGATCAACATAACGGATATAATAGATCACAACTGTCAGCTCAATCAACACTCAAAATTCCCCAAGACACTCGCCAAATTGGTAATAATTTACCACTTCATTTAAGATACCCATCGAGGCAAATTTCACATAGTTTAACTTCTAACGATGCTCAATATTACAAAGAAAAAGATGATGACAATTTTTCAAGAAAAAATCCTCGACAATTTTATGGTAAATTATACTCACACTCACCGCAGCACGTACCTTTATATATTAACCGTAACCAGTTACAATATCAACACCAACATTTGTACTTTATGGTCAACTTTTCAACTCGAATGTCAACATTTTTAAAAAGTGGTATTTTCCCGATCAAAACGACACAAAGCGGGAAACCACATGGGTCTTCGGGGAGTTCTATGGAGCATAATGGTGCTGAACGGGAGGCTAAGGGTAATACTAGCGTTAGGAGGAAAAAGTCTGAGATTAATGTTTTAAACAAATTCTTTTCCAAAAACACGGTCGATATACAACCATCTCCAATGAATATTACGGATAATGAAAGTTATGAGGTTAAAAATTCATCCGATGTTACAAATACCCCGAAAAGGACTTCAAAAGGGAACTCGAGCTCTGAAATTGAACACAAAAGTGCCAAAAAACACCTTAGAACAAACTCACTCGCTTCTCCTCACACACCCACTCACCAAAACCACCCACCACTCACCCCAAAATCACTACCTAAACAACCCAAACACCCCAAAATACCAATTACCAACCCTGATAAAGAATTTTTTCCAAAAAATAGATTGACTGAAAAAACCGCCCCGATTTCCGAAAATTTTAGTCCGCTTTTGTCGTTTTCTGCAAATACAATTAAATTTGTCAAATTAACATATTTGATCGAAACTCCACTATTTACTGTGGGCGGTTTTCGTATTAATTATGCTACTAATATGCTCGAGATTGATGTGCTCCATCACATGCCAAGAAATGATGTCGTGCTGAAAGAGGTCTTCGATCCAGACTTGTCTTCTTCACAGCAGTTCTACACTAACATCACCCCTGAGCTGATAGAACATTCTAGTACTAGTCAGGAGGGGGAGGGTGGGATGGAAAGGAATGGGGATAATATTGATTTCCAAAATGGGGAAAAATGTGGAGGCGAAAACGGTGGGGAAAACGGTGGGAAAAATAATGGTTATGAATTTAACACACCTGCAAAACGGACTCATGAGGGTGATCAACCATATTTTACAAAGACTGTCTCTTTTTTATCTCCCTTTGCTCCCAAATTTCAACCTTTATTTAATTGGAAAAATGATGAAGAAAAGAATGAGGAGAGAAATGTTGACAACTTTGGGCAAGCTATTGAACCAAATGAAGACAATGATTATACTCACATTAGAACTTCATATCCCTTTTATCCATCAAAACATTCACATCAAAAAAGTTCGACCAAAATTAATAACCCCAATTCTTTAACAAAAGACCCAAAAAATCGTCCATTTTCAACCCCACAACATCCCGTCTCAGAATATCATCGTTACCCCACTGCTTCTACGTTTAATACCTTTGGAAGCAACCTCGATGACGAAAAAACTCAATTTTTATCCCAAAAAAATATCCCAAATTCCCCTCCAAAAACGACGACCACGAATTCTTCATTTTCTCCGGCTATTTCAACAAGTACTGCTTCTAGTAATCTTTCCGGAAGCGGTGCTAATATGCTATTCGGCACTGCGGGGGTGTTTAAATCTTTGTACAATAATAGTCTGAAAAAATCAATCAAAAAGTTTGTTTCTTCTTTTGCAGAAAGAAGTGCTGAAAAAAATGATAAAACTGTCCCCAAACAAAACTCAAAGCCCTCTTCCCAATCGCCACATTTCTTACGACCTTTATCAGAGCATAGAGATCCCGGTGGTTATAATCAATTCTTAAAAGTTAATGGCCCAATTGACTCATTTGATCCGAAAACGGACGGAGGGAAATCAAATTTACCAGATTCAAACGAAAATCCCCAAAACAAGTTCAGAAACATTGAAAAACCACAAAGCGAAGACGAAATTTCAAAAAATCAAAAAAAATATCATCAAGTTATGACAACGTTATTTTTGCCGTTTTCTGCAATTTCTGGTATTGATTTTTCGATTAGTTTAACCTCCCCTGGTGAGGTCTCAATTGCATTAAAGAGTTTACAACAGGAAGGTGATGATAAGAATTCTGTTGAGACCAATGATAGAACCGAAAACTCTCCAAAAAAAGATGACCAAAATACAAATTTGATAGATTCTTCTCAGCCCTCATTAATCAACCCCAATCCATCAACACTCCCCGAATTTCCACCACATCAACACCATAATACCCCAAGCTCCACCAACCCACTCCACATCCCCCTCCAGAACGCCCAAAATAATTTCCCCTTTTTTAACCACATTTTTGACCCATTTTTTCTCTCCACCCTCAAAAAGCGCCCGTTTTTTTCAAATTATGGCTTCCATTTAATCCTCATCTTCCTTTCCTTCGTTTCTTTCCTTCTATCTCTCCCAGTAACCGGTATTTCCATAATAATCATAGTTATCTGGCTTTTGCTCCGCGCTGTTGTCACCAACAAGACTAATTTTATCATGTTGGCTCAATACGATCCTTATCAAGCTCTTTTATCCTCGTCGATGATCACGATGAAGTTTTCTGCAGAAAATTTAAAAGATTTGGTCTATTTAAGGGAATGCATTTTTTTACCAGATACTGCTGAGGTGTTGAATATTAGTAAGAAGATAGATAGTGGGGAAGCAACCTCAGGTGGTGGGTTCGGGGATGGATTTGGGGGGTTGGTTGGGATTGGGAAAAGGAGCTTTGGGGGTGTTGATTTTGGAAGAAATGGTGGCAATTCTGTGGAAAAAAATGAAAGGAATTATTTGGAATTGGTCCGAGTGCATAAAAGCGGGTATTTTTATCAAAAACATACCGGAAAAGTTGTTGTAAAGGTGCCATATGATAATTTTCTTGGGTTAGTGCCAAATATTGAATGGAATCCATACAGTGAAAACAATAGCCATTGGGAAGTTGTTAATGTTGAAGAAAATAATCGCGTTCAAGATGACACTGAGAATGAAGTTTTTGATGGAAGAAATTGTGGACCAAAAAAAATGCGTTTTTTTTCACAACATGGAGGCCTTAATGATGATATTGATAGTAGTGATGTTTCTGATCTGTCACCCATTTTCCGCCCAATTGAATACGATCTTGGTAATAATACAATATCATCTAATGGTTTTACCGGGATCGGGGCGAGAGAAATGACGACAAATGGGGAAAATGTCAAACTTAATCACACTTCTGACACAAGTTTACACAATTTCAATTCCCCCGAAATCTATGAGGATCATCTCCAGTCTCCGGATGAAATGATGTTTACCCCAGCTATTATTAACCAATCACTCTTACCGTCAGATACTGGTGAATTATTCACTCCTTTTTATCATCAAACTGACGAAGCCAACCCACATCTTGATATTTCTGATGGGGAATTGGAAGAAAACAATCAAAATGATAGAAAATTACATTCGCAAAATATTGTGGACAAAAAAACCAAAAACACTGATTTGGTCAATTTTACCGATAATACATCTCTAGTCCCGTTTATTATCCATAACAATCCCCATGATGAAATTAATCAATCATCGAGTAGCGGATATTTCGAATGCATGCCTCCCAATAATCAAAAAAATGATCAAAACGATGAAAAAACAAGTGGGCAAAATTATCATCCACAACATAGTTTATTAGTCCCTATTCCTCATGAAGACGATCATAGTCTAATCATCCCGACCCCGTTACCCAGTCCAACAAATTTACCCCCCCGCAAAAATCAATCAGATCAAGCAAATTTGGACCAAGATGAAATCTTTTCCAAAATAAAAACCCATCTTGAAAATTATTCAAATAAAAAAAATCCACAAAAAACAAACCATACCACTTCAAAACTCACCGAAAACATCAATCCTTCCCTTCAAATCCCCAATCTATCTTCTAATACCTCCCAATTGACTTCAACCATTACCAAAACGTTGTCAAATAACCCCCAAAAATACCCCAATCAAGACCCAAAAACAAAAAATCTAAAAAAAGTTGAACGGTTTTTTCGCAGTTTTTTGCACTCTGTTAATCTTAGTCTTGCCCCTAGCACATCAGCGGTGAATGGGGCACTAGGGGATCCCGGAACACATACATTGCCTGAATTTAATAGGGCTAAAAGTCGATCTGTTAGAGATGTGAAGTGTTTGGATGGGCACAGCGACGAAAATATTGGTCTTGTTACAAATGTCTCAAATTTATCAAATTTTTCCGATTTGTCAAAGGGCGAAAAGGACGCAAAGGATGAAAACGGATCCGCGGAATCAGGTTTACATAATTCAACTTCAACTCTTGTGTTGACTCCTGATATGTATAATACCCTCAGTACATGCACGTCGGAGCTAGATAGGAATATATCTGATGAATGTCATTCTGTTCGCGATACATCACAATTGGCTCTTAGTTCTTCTTCAAATTTGACCGGGAAGACTCGTTCTGAAGAAGTTGAAGAGGAAAAGTGTGGGGATAACAATGAGGATAAAAATTCAGCACGGAAAAAAAATCGCTCAAAAAGTCGTTTGAAAAAGGTCACTTCACAGCGACTCCTGCCTCCTAAAAGTGGTTTTTTGAGTAGTAAACCTTTAGGAAGAAGTCAAAGCTCAACTGCTGAACATATGGGGGAATATAATGGGGGTGAAAAAAATAATGAAAATGAGAATGAAAAAAATCACCTTTATGGGGGAATTTTTCCCAAACATGAAAACTCCGATAATGATCCGCCCTTAATAATATCTCAAGAATCTCCCGGAACTGAAATGATGATTCCTCATAATTTGCCTTCTATTGAAGAAATCGATGCCGCCAAGGTTGAACCCAAACCATGGGTATTAAGAACGTTTTTTTTATGGTATAATAAAGTATTCTTTTTTAATCTGTTTTTAGCGAATTTATATTTTATTCTATTTTTTCTAAAAGTTTCGATTCAATTTATCGTATTACCGACTATTATGTATATATACCCGTTATTTGAAACTGTTGAAAGTAATGAAGAACATGTTCGCAGATTACAAAATGATTTTAAAGAATTAAATCAAAAACATAAAAACAACATATTTATTCTCGATGATAAAAAAGATCGTTTTTTGGACCACTATCAGCGTTCCCATCATTCTATCACTCCACAAACATATCAATCATTAGACATGCGTTATATTGGCGATTTTAATAGCGATGAACAGGTTAGTATGATTGATAACGGCAGAAATGACATCGCTGAGACAAATAACGATACAAATTTGGGCAGATTTTCTAATTTTTCAAACCCAACAAGAAAGGTTTCATTTTGTGCCAAAATTTTATTTTTATTAAAACAAATTTTATTTATCGATGTTTCTTTCAAAGCGCAAAAATCTTTAATTATTCAGCTTCGATCGGTTTATCTTCAATCATTAGAGGTTAACCGCCCTGTTAGTATTGATAACGTGTACACTAGTGACCATTTTACTGACGATACGGCGGTAACTCAAACAACAACCACAACAACGACAACAAAGATTGAAACAAAAATAATCAAAAAAAAGAATCATTTTGAAACTGACCAACCTCACACTCCAAACAATCACCCTTCTTCTCCAACCACGAGTATCCCGTCTCCTCAATCTATCTATCATCGACTCATCATTTCTCAGGCGCGTTCTAATGCTAGTTTGGGCTTGTTAGAGTCAATTTTGCCCTCTTCCAGCATCATTTCGATTCATTCTGCGATGAAAAGTAAATTATTTCCTCTCCCTTGTGTTACTATCCTTAATCAAGATGACGAATTACCAAGTAATGCGAAAGGTATCTTTGAGGAAGGGGGGAATGATGGGGATTACGATGGGGGGGGGTTTGGTGGTGAAGCTTTCTTTGGGAATAATGCGGTGATGAATGGACAAAGTGGTCAATTCGTGGCAAATAAACAAAATACTCGATCTGATGGTAATATTTTGTTCGCGGGAAGAAACTCAAATTTTCAAAGCAACAATACGAATTCAAATTTTCACACGGATAATCAAAGTGAAGGTATTTATTATAGCCCCCTTCAAGATCATGTTTTATTCACCCCACAACGTGTAGATTCAGCGAATAAAATGTCCGGGGGTCATTCTATTGATTATTTCGTTTCACCGAATCCACCAAGAAGTAATTATTCTGAGAAATTAGAACATTCAAAAAATTATCCAAATTTGACCCGTTTTCAAAGCCCAAAAAAACACTCTCCTGCAGTTCCTTTTCAAACCGTCACAAAACCGATTCAAACCAAACCAGTTCTCAAACTTGCACACCCACCGTCATTGTTCAAGCTAACATCTACGTTGCCCCGAAGCCTTGCTAAGGGGTATAAAGAAGGGATGAATAAAAAGAGATTAAATCATTTTCAAAATAATGATCAGTTTCAAAACACGACCCAACATTCTGACTTTATTATTTCCCCATTTAATTTGGATGAAACGATATCCTCTTCAAATATCGCTGGTGATGCAAGTGCTTATATGAATAACGCACTTGATCGCCCAAATGATGTACATTTGAGGAGGAGTTCAATCCAGAAAATTAATAAAAATGTCAACCATTTGGATGCTTTTGTTCATTTCAAGAATCCAACAAATCCCCCAGATTATGAAAATGATAAAATAACTCAACACAACGAAACCATAAACTCTGACAATTTTGATTTGTTGGGTTTGTCATTAGGTGTTGAATATTTAACCTCATATAGCCAACATCGATATATATCTGTTCTGTATGTTGGTCATTCAACAACTTCAATAATAGATAGTTATGATGAAAACGAACACAATAACCATGAATATTATTCCTCCCGGCGAGATTTTTATGCAAAAAAAAATCAAAATAATTTTGATCATACAAATTCAAAAAATAATTTGGATTATTTTTTTGGGGACAAAAACAATCAAAATTTTATTCCTACAAATCCCTCCCAGTCTCAAATCGGAGCAATTAGTAGAAAAAATGGTGATCGTATCGATAATATTTATGATTATCGCAATAAAGGCTATACCTACCCTGAAAACGATTCCAGTTTATTTGATAAAAAAAATAAAAATAAAATCCAAATTTCCAAGCCGGGATTTAAATCTGGAAATATTCAACATCAATATTCTCTCTCCACTGATATTGATAGTCATTTATATGTCACCCCTAGTAACTATATCGAAGATTCTGACCTCTTTATTGTGGATGAATGCAATGATAGTGGGAATGGTGAAAACAGTCCCACAATTGAAAATTTCCCTCAAATTATTTATCCATTACAGTCCATTTCAACTACTGACTGTGACAATTCCAAATTAACTTTTGGATCTTTTAACGATCATGGTAATAGCCCAGAAAATACGGGTTCCTTATTGAATGAAACCAATTCGGGTCTTGGTTCTCTTAATCTTCACTCACATTTTAATAATTCATCTAGTGATACCCTTTTTAGCTCCTCTAGTCGAGATAGCCCCATCAGAGAGAATAAAATCGACCAACAAAATTTATCAAACTTTGACAATCATCACACGTCCAAAAATCACAACAAAATTAATAAATTTCCCAAGCACGAACAAAACAACCATACTTCTCCCCAATACGATATATCCTCATTAATCTCCCCACAACAATCATCTACTCCATCATATTTATATACTCCACACGGTTTTATGTCTTTAGTTGATAATAACAGCGAAATATTTACCCCACATAGTATATCTTCTCTATTTGAGGGCGATTTTAGTCATAATGGCGACCAAGAAGAAAGTAATGGTGATAGGATTGGTATTACCAAAGTTTTCTCGAGCCAAAAAGTTGGCTTTAAAAATGGCAATTGTCCCGAAAATGTCCCAAATAATAATAATCAGAACAACAACAACAACAATAATGCAAACTTTTCAATCTATCCCAATCACCACAAAGATGGAAAACAAAACAAAAATTTATACACTAAATATTATCCAATTTCCCCACCTCAATCTGCAAATCTTGCTTTAAAAATCAATTCTACAATGCCTACCACTACCTACACTCATCTTAACTATTCAGGCCCCTCTCCCTCCTCCCCTGAATCCCTCCCCCCCAAACACAACTCAACATCCCCAACCCTTCAAACATCCCTCCAACTTCGCCACAATTTTCTCCCACCAATTGGTTCAGCTCCAACTCTACAACACTATATTCTACCCGCTGATCAACTCCACTTTCCCTCAGCTCCTATGATTTTAGATAATACATATATCGACAACTTTTCATATTTCCTCCTTCCTTCTTTCCTATATAACTCATCTACGTTTAGATACGTGACAAAATTTTCATTACCTATTTTGTATATTTATCAAGCCATTACTACTGTATCGTCTACATTATTCCCAATGCTTAGATTAGCGTTTTGGACACTTTTACCTTATCTTATTCCTGAATTTATCATTGTCCAAACAATTTGTTATCGTATTATATACCCAATCTTGTTCGCATTAGATTTACTAGTATTACCATTGGTTCCAATTGTATTAGATACGATTTTGTTCTTATTTTATTTACCAAAATTCATTTTTGATTTTATTCAGGTCCCATTATCATTCATAACCTCAATGATTTCAATTACTTCAAAATGGCTATCTTTAATTGTGCAGCAATGGCTACAAGGTATTCTAGGCTATCGTGAACTCTTACAATTGGGTGAATTTTACAAGCGGTTCGTTTTGGTCCATGGTTTTCTATCCCTTCTTTATACATCGCTTTATACATTTTTTAAAACCACATGTGATGGGATAGTTTTGGTTTATAATGGTATTTTATTCATCATAACTGCTCTTATTAATATCATGACACCCCCAGCGCTTGTCTCATTCCAAAACTTAATCACTCAAACGAGTCTATTTGGTTCACAATTATCCAATGTAAATGCCCAATCAACGTTAGCTATGGGTACAACCGGTCTATCCTCGTTGACTTCAATTGCGAACCCAAATACTGGTGCTGGAAATCAAACTACCAAAGCGTTAATTCATGGCGGCCAAGGTGTTTGGTCAGTTTTGACCAAGTTTTTAGCTGTCCGTTCCAAAATGATTAGCAACCAACAGACTATGAATGTTGATACATCTTTGCCAGCAAATTCTATTCTTGGTGGTGGTGGTGGTGGTGGGATTGGGAAGGTTAATTCAAATGTCGGTAAATTAACTCCAGTTCTTGCAAAAGTTGATGATAATGGCCAGGTTATTGGGCAGGGGGGTGATGATGTAGATCATCAGGACTTGGATGACCTGGGTAGTGATGGGGATTATTCTAGCGATGAGGATGGGGATGATAATGATCAAAATAGTGGTGAATATGGGATGGATTATGATAGAGATGATGAGAATGATAATTATGAATGGGATGAAAATGATGGTGATGTTTTTGAAAGATTGGGAACTGAAAGAATGATGATGAATAACGGCGAAAAAACAAATGTAGTCCACAATTATGTTAATTCCACGGATAGAAATGCTTTATCTCAACTTGAACGTAAACTTGCACAAGTTAGCAACACTAATCTTGGTGAGAAATGCGATCAAAGTGAATTGTCAGAATTATCTCAAAGAAAATAACAACTGTTTTTATTGTTTTGTAATAAAATCTCTATATTTTATATCTGTCTAACGGTAATAAATATTTAACACGAGTTAGAAAGAAACTTCTACGGAATTAGAAAGCAAAGAGATCCAGAAAATGTGTTGTGGATTGTAATGTTTAATAATCATTGATTGTAATTTCGAATTCAGGCGTGGAGTGAGTCAAGCTTTTTGAACAGTTGTTGGTTGAGTTTTGATAAGAAAAAAAGGCGTGAACAAATCTTAATGAAAAAAAAAGGAAAAAAATAAATGAGAAAGTCTGTTTAAGAAAAAGCAAGAATATCACATTGTTTTGGGGCCAGTCAATATAAATCACGATATCTCCATGACACTTCAACTCTTGCTCAAAGTATATGACCCACAAATCGCGATTTTTACGATATTACTCACCGTGTTTTGTTTTTTTTGCGGAAAACAAAAAATAATGAAAAAATTGCCCCCGCCAATTCCACCCCCCTATTCCTTTCCCAGCGTTTATACTCAGCCATATCTTGAAATTCTAAGTAATCACTCTATTTGGTAAATATTCACCCGTATTAACTCAATTAGACACTTTTTTCTCAAATATCTGTTTCGCCGTTTGATCAAAATTGTGAAAAAAAAAATCCCAACTTTTTCCCCCAACTTTCCCTCTCAATCTCACTTCTCCCTTATAAACTCCTCCACAGCACACGTTGCAGCCTTCCAATTCATAACGTCCTCCTAACTTTATCCTACACTACTCCATTTGAGAGCGTATCATATCACATAAACAAAACTACAATAATCCATCAATATTCCCAAAATGATGTCAAAGAAATCATCCACGAGTTCTGAAACTTCCCATAAATGGGAAGGTCCGGAACCAGATTTTAAAATGGAATTGCCAAACATGAAAGCTGGTCAAATCCCGCACAATATAATTAAACAATATGCTGATTTCACCAAAATGCATCATCGTTCTGATGAACCTCTTGCTAATTGGACTCGCTTTGATAAATGGTCTACGTTTGATGAATCATCTTATGCAGATTTGATTCGTTTGTCTCTTATTGATGTCTTACATCAACGTCAATTACAAAAAACTGCAATTAAAGCTGGCGTTACGTCAAAAGGTTGGGATTCAATTTCACCACAGTATTACGAAAAGTATTATTCGTGGATGTTTGGCCCTGAGTATGCTACTAAAGCGCCTGAGGAACCAATACAAAAAGCTGATGTTATGGCAACATATCCAGAAACACCAATTACCGTTACTGATTATGGACCTGCAATGACTAAGGATACTATGAAGCGTACTAGAGTTGAAAAGCCTACAGATGTTGACCTTGGTTTCCCATCTATTCTCCCACTTGGTTTGGAAAATAACTATTCTTGGATAGCTTCAATTGATCGTATCCCTGCGCATTTATTTAGTCGTAAAATCTGTAAAAGGGTCTATGAAGCTGCTAATCGTGCTGTGATTGTTACAAATTTGCCCCAAATCTACGAACAGCGCGCATCAGAAGAAGCACAAAACAAACGTGATTTGGCTGATGGTAAAGAAATCACATATAATGATGTTGTTATTGATGGTACTGAAGTTGAATTACGCGCTTTACAAGATAAACCGCGTAGTATGGAAGAAATTCAATCCCAACGTAACCGACGTGAAAAATTTCTTGTCCCAGCTCAACCACATGATTGCCATTATCCGTTATTTTTTTGGACATTACCATATTTGGGTGATTTATCCCAAGATGAAATTCATAAACTCGAACAAGGGAAATTATTGCCTCAAAACACCCAACAAGAAGATCCTAATGATTCCACCAGAACTATTACAGTTGGTAGTTATAAAGAACCACCGCATCCATATGGTGAATGTCAGTTCCGTATTGGTGAGACCGATGATGGTATCTCTCTTCGTGTACGTGCGAAGTTATATATTCAATATTTATATTCCAACCGTGATGATTCGCCATTATATCTATTTGAATCAAACCTTTATAAATCTAAACTATCCTCACAAATCCCAAAACTGTTCCATCCGCCAACATGGTTCGTTTCAGATCTTGTCCGTGATGTCTTACCGATTTCTCGTCGTCCACCATTTCAATGGTTTCTGGTCGGGTCAAAGCGTTCTGGAACCCGTATTCATACCGATCCACGTGGTACATCCGCATTTAATACATCTACTGAAGGCATTAAAAGATGGGTAGTCTTCCGTGCTGGTGTTCCAAGCAATATTGCCAAAGGTAATGTTGTCATGACTGATGCTGAATTTGTTTATCGTCAACAGTATGGCTCCCCACAATGTTCATATTGGTTCGAACATATCTTACCCCGATTACGCCGATTTGTGTTCCATCGTGAACAAAAACGTCGTGCGGTTTTAATGAAGCTTAAAAAAGCTGGGGTTTATGAATTTGCGCCAAATGGTCATGCTATTTGTACTTGTACATGTAAAGATGGTATTACACGTCGCCAAGACCGTCAAGATCGTTTGGAAAAGGATTATGCACCCAAATTACAAGACCAAGTTACATTTTTATGCAATTGTGATTGTTTATGTGGTTGTTTATTGGCTGGTATGACCCAATGCGGTGTTAATTTGAATGAAATTGAGATCAAAATGGACCCATGTACTACTGCTGATGATAGTTTTGGGACATCACCTTATGATTTCCCTCAAACATTATTAGATTTGGAACAAAAACTCGAAAATGAAGATTATACCCAGACTGACCCAGATGGTCTTAATATTCAACAACAAATTGATCTATTATTAGCTAAACATCTTGCTACACGTAATGGTCCAATCCCTGGCAGTGGTACTGTTGAATGGGATGAATTACGTGATGGTTATGGGTATCAAGAATTTTTACAATATCCCTTTGATACTATTATGATTCCATCAAATCAATTCCATGCGGTTTTAAACATCACTCCAACAATTGCAATTACTGAAAATTTTGCAAATTCGTCAAATCTACACACCGTTTACCGTTCTATGCGTGAACATAATAAAGCTGCGACTCGAAGATGGTTATACAATCTTGATAAACAATCCAAAATTGACATTAGTGAAGATACATGGGTCAAAAATAGTACTAATGATGGGAGAAATATTGAAACTCCAATGACGCCAACTCAACGTGCTAATTGGTATAAAAGATGGGCAGAATTGTTAAAATATATCCATGATTTTGATCAAGCCCCACCATTATCTGCATATAGACCTTCGAGATATAAAAAGAAACTAACTGATAGTGATTTAACACAAACATCTGATAGTGATGTTACTGGTAGCGCATCAACTACTGAACCTGAATCTTGGTTATCGACTGATCAAGATGATATGTAAACATTGTCATGCTTTTTATTTTAATTCTTTTTGAGTCTTTTTTAATTTATTTATTATGGCTTCTTTTCAAAGTCTCTACGATTATCCCCACTTGCTCGTTTTGAATAAACCCCCTTATCAAACGATCGCTTTGGAGTACTCTCATAATACCGAGTCAGTGAGTTGAGATTGGATTCAAAACAGTATCATGAAAATGGAGAAAAAACAAACAAACAACGAAAAAGAGATTTTCTAATTCAAAAGCCAGTCAAAGCAAAACAATATAAGAGCAGCGCATAAAAAGATATACATATAAAACTTGGCACCCCATCCACTCCTCGCTAAAGCCTCTTCTAATTGATCATTCCCATATTCAATGTGTTCAT
>Ga0256901_1001116_pt1 | contig 13853 bp, 15 predicted proteins | sample MC6MC0689MT_FD_190200 | JGI IMG/M metagenome (GOLD analysis project Ga0256901, IMG submission 190200) | Metatranscriptome of enriched soil aggregate microbial communities from Iowa State University, Ames, United States - MC6-MC0689-MT... | ecosystem: Environmental > Terrestrial > Soil >... | reverse complement strand
TTGCTGAATAAATCCGCGCGAAACACACGTCGTCCTGTTCCAGAAACGGACTATCCTTCATAAAACACTCATTGCTTCGGGAAGGCTATCCCAACAAAGTTTGAGCGGGCTGCGATCTCACAGGCAAAGGCGTTCTGCGGCGTAAGGTTTGCGGATTTCAGGGAAGCCGGACCGGTGCCCGACAGGGAGTGACCAGGGCAGCAGCGAACGCCGTACTGCCCGCGCTGACGTCAGATGATGGCGATGCGGCCGGCTGCTGTTTGTGACATCCATTCTACTGCCACGAGGGTCCCTGCCGCCACGGGCAGATTTCAGTGTGGTTTTCCAGATTGGTGACCGCCTCGCCGCAATGCGGGCATCGTTCCAGTCTGCTCACCGGCGCGGGTGGACTGAACAGACCGCCGAGATAATTTTGTGCCTGGCCTAACTCAGGAAAGCGGTTTTGCGGTTCCTTCAATGCCTTCGTAAGGGCTTTATTGAATTCATGTGCAGAGGGGTGGTGGGTTTTCATATGGTAGGATAGCGAACTGTGATAGCTATAGCGGGTGTCGCAAAAAGCGCAGCCATAGGGTGTTTCCCCGGTGTGGACGCGCATGTGTTCATGCAGTTTCTGTGCGCGTCCGAAATGCTTGTTACACTGGGTGCAGACATGAGCCCCCCCACCGGTATGGACGCGCATGTGGTCTTTCAGGGTGTCTTTGCGCGCAAAGCACGCGCCGCAGTTATCGCAGCGATAGGGTTTTTCTCCGCTATGGGTGCGCATATGCTGGCGCAGATGGCTGTCATAGACAAAGCCTGCGCCGCACACCGTGCAGACATAAGGCTTTTGCCCGCTATGTTTCTTCATATGAGCTGCCAGATTACCCCGGTTTGTATACTGCTTGTCACACTGAGGGCAGACATGAAGTCTTGCGCCGGTATGGGTCAGCAGGTGGTTGTTTAAAGTCTCCTTACGGGAATAGCTCGCGCCGCAGCTGTTGCAGCTATAAGGTTTTTCACCGGTATGGGTCCGTTTATGCAGCTTTAGTTCGTCTTCGGTACTAAAAACTACGTTGCAATATGTGCAGATGTGCGGCCCGCTATGATGTTTCATATGGCTGACCAGATTAGCGTGGCGCGAATAGTTTTTGCCGCAAACAGCACAGACATTGAGATCCATGCCGGGATGCGCCTGCCTGATATGCGTGCGCTGATCGTCTAACGCCCGGAAGTCCGCGCGCTCACAATAAGGACATTTATGCATAGGATGCTGGCTCCGTTAAACTGTTTTGCTGAAAACTCGCCGCGAAACGCACTGCAACGGCTCAATAGAACACCGGATGTTTCGGGGGCGCTATCCCAACAAAATTGCAGCCGCAAGATCCGCAGTTTCCCTGTTCCCTGGAAAGCGCTGCAGCTGGAAGGCTGCCGTTGCGAGGGCAGGTGATCGTCATCACGCTGCGTGCTGGACGGATTTCGGTATCGGATGTTCGGGCTGGTCAGGCTGAAGACCGGAAGCGGGGACAGTAGCATTTATCCGCAACACTGTTCGGATTACGCCACATTGCGTGACAACTGGCGTGACAGCAGGCCGCAGCGATCATCTGTTCCGCTCCCAGGCGCTCTTTTTTACTGCCACGAGGGACCCTGCCGCCAGGGACAGCTGTCGGTGTGCGCAGCCAGATCCGGAACATACTCGCCACAGCGGGGGCATTGTTCGGAGGGGCTGGCCGGGGTTGGCTGAGTGAACAGTTCGCTGAGATACTTTTGCGCCTGAGCAAAATCAGAGAAGCGGCTCGCCGGATCTTTCAGCATGCTGGTGAGCGCCGTATTGAAATTAACTGTGGCTGGGTGGCTGGCCTTCATATGGTAGGCTAACGATGATCGATAAGGATACGGCGCACCGCACACGGTGCAGGTATAGATCTTTCCACCGGTATGGACTTGCATGTGCTTTTGCAGGTCCTGTGCGCGTGCAAACCGCATATTGCACTCTGTACAGACATGAGACGTTTCGCCAGTATGGGTGAGCAGATGGTTATTTAAAGCGTCTGTACGCGCAAAGCCTGCGCCGCAAACAGGACAGGCATGGGGCTTTTCTCCAGCATGGGTCAGCATATGCCGGGCTAAAAGGCTTTCATCTGTAAAGCCTGCTTTGCATACAGTGCAGAAATGCGACTTGAGCGCAGTATGGTTCTTCATATGAACTGCCAGATTGGCCCGGCTCGAAAAGTGCTTGTTGCATACAGTGCAGAGATGAAGCCTGGCACCGGTATGGGTGAGCATGTGGTTGTTTAAATTCTCCTTACGGGTAAAGGTCGCGCCGCAGACAGTGCAGAGAAAAGGCTTTTTGCCGGTATGCGTCCGCTTATGCAGGTTTAAGTCGCGTTCGCTGGCAAAAGGCGCATTGCAATATTTGCAGAAAAGAGTCTCCTGCACGGCATGTTTCTTCATATGAAGCGTCAGATTGCTCCGGCTCGAATAGCTTTTGTTGCAAAAACCGCAGACATTGAGATCCATACCGGGGTGGGCATCGCCGATATGCGCGCGCTGTTCGTTTAGCGACGGGAAGTCCTCCCGGTTGCAATAAGGACATTTATGCATAGGATTGCGGCTCCGTTATCTTGTCTTGTTGGGTAAGTCGGGGCGAAACAAAGTGTGGTCCTGTTCCTGCAACTGCATTACCTCAATAAAATACCGGTTGCTTCGGAATGGCTATCCCAACAAAATTGCGGCCGGTGGACGGGTGTGATGTCAGCGCGCAGTCATCATGTCAGCTCTTTGAAAGGCGGCCCGGTTACTGCCAGGATGGCCCTGGGCGCCAGGGGCAGACCGCGGTATGCAGTGCGAGGTCAGCAAAATTCTCGCCGCAATGGGGGCATCGTTCTAAGGTGTTTACCGGCGCATTTGGATCAAACAGTTTGCTGATATAACTGTGGGCCTGCGTAAAATTACGAAAGCGGTTTTCCGGTTGCCTGAGCAGACCAGTCAGGGCTGAATTGAATGTATGTGCAGCGGGATGGCTGGTTTTCATATGATAGCTTAACGAGGCCTGTTGTGCAAAGCGCACACCGCAAAGGGTGCAGAGATACGGCTTTTCCCCGGTATGCAATCGCATATGTTTTTTCAGGTGGTCTGCACGCGCGAAACGCTTGTTGCACCGGCTGCAGCCAAACGGTTTTTCACCGGTATGAATGCGCATGTGGGTATTCAAAGTACTCTTCTTTGCAAAGCTTGTGCCGCACGTGTCACAGCGATAAGGCTTCTCTCCGCTGTGGGTGCGCAGATGCGCGGCTAAAGCGCTCGGATGAGGAAAAAACGCATCGCATTCCGGGCAGGAGTGACCCTGCCCGGTGTGGCTTTTCATATGCGTTGTCAGATTACTTTTGGTCGAACACTGCTGGCCGCAGACCGGACAGACATGGTCCACATGCGCTGTATGGCGCAGCATATGTGTTACCAGGTTGCCCCTGGTTGAAAATCGTTTGTTGCAAACAGCGCAGACATTGAGATCCATACCCGGATGCGCTTCTCCGATATGCGTGCGCTGATCATTGAATGCCTGGAAGTCCGCCCGACCGCAATAAGGACATGTATACATGGGATTCCGGCTCCGTTATTTCGTTTTGCGTTATCAGTCGGGCGAAACAAATGTGATCCTGTTCCTGCAACGCCTTAATAAAATACCGGTTGACCAGGGATCGCTATCCCAACAATATTGGAGCCCGTGGACCGCTATGATGTCGTGTAAGGCGCCGCTGCGATTTGGGGCTTTGTCGGCACTTTGCACAATGAAGACGCGTATCCAGAGTGTTCATGTTACTGCCAGGACGGCCCTGGCCGCCACGGGCAGGCGGGGCTGTGCCGTGCGAGATCAGGGAAACTCTCGCCGCAATGGGGGCATCGTTCGAAGGCGTTCACCGGTGCGACTGGCTTAAACAGTTCGCTGATAAAATGCTGCGCCTGAGCGAAACCGGCAAAGCGGTTTTCGGGTTTTTTGATCATAGCGGTCAGGGCCAGATTGAACTCGTATGTACAGGGGTGACTGGTTTTCATATGGTGTGTCAAAGACGGCTGATGGCTATAGCGAGTATCGCAAACCGTGCAGACATACGGTTTTTCCCTGGTATGCGTTCGCATGTGTTTCTGAAGGTGGTCTGCGCGCCCGAAACGCTTGTTGCATGTGGTGCAGATAAACGCCTTTTCACCGGTATGGGTGCGCATGTGGCTTTTGAAAGTATTTGCGTAGGCGAAGCTTATGCCGCATGTATCGCAGCGATAACGCTTCTCTCCGGTGTGGATGCGCATATGCGCGGCTAAACCGCTCGGATGTGCAAAAAGCGCTTTGCAATCCGGGCAGGTATAACCCTTATTTGTGTGGCTCTTCACATGGACTGCCAGATTCGAGCTGGTCGAACATCGTTTGCCGCAGATCGTACAGACATGGTGCACGTGCTCTGAATGGCACTGCATGTGAATGGCCAGATTTTTCCGGTTCGAATAGCTCGTGTTGCAGAGGGCGCAGAGATTGAGATCCATGCCAGAATGGGCTTCGCCTATGCGCGCGCGCTGATCATTGAGCGCAGCGAAATTGTTCCGCCCGCAGTAAGGACATATATACATAGAATTCTTGCTCCGTTGTCTTAACCTGCTGAACAGATCCGCGCGAAACAGAGCGTCCTGCAATTGCACCGCATCACCGCAGCAGATGAGCAGGCCCGGTACAGGATCCCATAAAATGTTCCCCTCACTGTGCAGGCCCCAAAGGCTGGTGGACCACGCAGGATGTGCGGTCTGTCCCGCATTGCGTTCCAGAGGCCGAAATAAAAATTGCGGTGCTCCCTGAAGGGTATCGCGCGCTGTTACACGACCACAGTAACCGGGGTGTTGAACCGTGAACTGAGCGTGATCAGCGCGCTGAAACCATCTGACGACAGGTGCCGGTGAATACGTTTTACCCGACTGTGTTGTCAGGACGGGAGCCTTTTGACAGCTGCTTTTCGCGGCACCCGTTTTACTGCCATGAGGGACCCTGCCGCCAGGGGCAGCTGTCGGTGTGCAGTGCCAGATCGGGAACATTCTCGCCACACTGGGGGCATCGCACGGAGGCGTTCTCCGGGGGTGGTTCACGGAACAGTTCGCTGACATATTTATGCGCCTGAGCAAAATCACAGAAGCGGTTCTCCGGCTTTCTCAACATGCCGGTGAGCGCCGTATTGAATTCATATGTGCCTGGGTGTTTTGCCTTCATATGGTAGGCTAAAGATGTCTGATGAGCATAGTGGGCATCGCAAAGAGTACAGACGAACGGCTTCTCACCGGTATGCATCGTCATGTGCTTTTGCAGGTCCCGTGCGCGTGCGAACCGCATGTTGCATTCTGTGCAGACATGAGCCCCTTCGCCAGTATGGATCAGCATATGGTCTTTTAAACCGCCTTTACGCGCAAAGCGTGCGCCACAAACAGGACAGACATGGGGCTTTTCTTCACTATGGGTCAGCATATGCTGAGTTAAAAAGCTTTCATATACAAAGCCTGCTTTGCATACAGTGCAGACCCAGGGCTTGTGCTCGTTATGTTTTTTCATATGCGTTGCCAGACTGCCCCGGCTCGAAAAATGCTTGTCGCACCCGGTGCAGAGATGAAGCCTGACGCCGGTATGGGTGCGCACATGGTTGTTTAAATTCTCCTTACGGGCAAAGGTCGCGCCGCAACTGGTGCAGAGAAAAGGTTTTTCACCGGTATGCGTCTGCTTATGCAGGTTTAAGTCGCTTTCGCTGACAAAAGGCGCATTGCAATATTTGCAGCAAAGCGGCTTTTGCCCGGCATGTTTCTTCATATGAACATTCAGATTGCTCTGGTTCGAATAGCTTCTGTTGCAAACGCCACAGACATTGAGATCCATTCCGGGGTGGACATCGCAGATATGCGCGCGCTGAAGGCGTGATGTCGGGAAGTCTTCGCGGTCGCAATAGGGACATTTAAACAAAGGATTCTTGCTCCGTTCAAAGGCGTTGCTGAATAAATTCGCGCTAAAACGTCACTCTGCCCCTGCAATGCCCTGACTTGTATAGAACACCCATTGGTGGGCAGTGACTATCCCAATAATGTTGCAGCAGGTATCAGCGCCTGCGTGAATGCTGTTCTCAGGATAATTACGGTTCTGATCCCACTTTGTATGGGATGGGGTTGGGCCGGCTGATGTTTTGCATTTTACAACTGCAAATGTGAAACAAGAGCAGACCCCATCGTCTTAAATCCGGCTTTCGAAGTATGATACATGTTCAGAACAAAAAGGGGCGTTTCAGATGGCCCTGATTTAAACCGGAAATGCCTGGGGACGCTCCTTCTGACTGACAGGGTACTACAGGCTGGCACAAGCGCCGTGACAGTCCGGGCAAAGACAGCGCATCAGGATTATTCCGCCTGGCCAGCTGCGATCGCGTTTCATGGTCTCTTGCTGTGGTGTTACCGCCATGAAGGTCCCTGCCGCCAGGGGCAGGTATCGGCGTGCGCCGCAAGATCAGCAACAGTCTCGCCACAATGGGGGCACTGTTGACAGGCGTTCAGGGGGGCGGGTTCCCTGAACAGTTCGCTGACATAACGATGCGCATGAGCGAAATCAGTGAAGCGGTTTTCCTGCTTCCTCAACATGCTCGTCAGAGCTGTGTTAAACTGGTGCGTGTATGGGTGTCTGGCTTTCATGTGATAGTGTAATGATGACCGGTGAGGATACTGTGCATCGCAGACAGTACAGCCGAACGGCTTTTCACCGGTATGGACAGGCATGTGCTTTTGCAGGTCTTTGTCCTGCCTAAAACGCCTGTCGCACTGAGGGCACACATGCGATCCTTCGCCGGGATGGGTGCGCATATGATCTGTTAATGTTTCAGTGCACGCAAAGCGTGCGCTGCAAACCGGGCAGGCATGCGGCGTGTCTCCGCTATGTGTCTGCATATGACTGATGAGAGAGGTTTCGGATATGAAACCCGCATTGCATATCGTGCAGACATGCGGCCTTTGTCCGGAATGGCGTGTCAAATGGGCTGTCAGATTACCCCGTGTCGAAAACAGCTTGTTGCAAACTGTGCAGACATGTCGCTTTTCGCCGGTATGGGTGAGCTTATGATCGTTTAGAGCCAGCTGACGGGCAAAGCTTGCGTCGCAGCGATCGCATTTAAAAGGCCTTTCACCGGTATGAGTGAGTATATGTGTTTGCAGGGCGTGTTTTTGTATAAAACCTCCGCCACACTCGATGCAGACAAAGGGTCTTTGTCCGGTATGGGACCGCATATGGTAGACGAGGTTACTGCGCTTCGAGTAACTCTTTTTACAAACAGCACAGACATTGAGATCCATGCCGGGATGGGCTTGGCTGATATGGGCGCGCTGGATGTCGAGTGTCGTGAAGTCTTGCTGGTTGCAATAGAGGCATTTAAACAAAGGACTTTTTGCTCCGTTCAATGGTGATAGTGAATAAATCCCGCTAATACGTTGCCCTGTTTCTGTAATGGCCAGACTTTTATTGAACACCCAATGGGTGGCAATGACGATCCCAATAAAGTTGCTGCCAGTGATATGAGCTGTTGACTGACCCGTTCAGGATGACCCGAATATTGACTGACGCCGGCGCGGCTGCTGCTTCGGCGCGCCGGCCCGTTGTGTTGGGTAAAAGCGCCTGCGTGTGGGCAGGTGTCTGTCTTTCAGCTGTCTGAGCGGGGCATGGTCTGCAGCTCTCAGCCGCTTTGCCGGCGACGAGTGGTGCTTGTGTCTTTGCGTCCCGGCAGTGATTTTACTCCCATGAAGGACCCTGTCGCCATGGGCAGATTTCGGTGTGCAGGGCCAGATCAGCAAAGCTCTCGCCACAAAGGGGGCATCGTTGCAGTGGGGTTACCGGGGCGGGTTCACGGAACAGCGCGCTGACATATTTATGGGCCTCTTCAAAATCGGGAAAGTCGTTTTTTGGGTCGCTCAGCTTGTTTGTCAGGGCCTGATTGAACCTGTATGTCGATGGATGGAGATTTTTCATATGGGTTGTTAAGCTCGCCTGATAACCGCAGCGCATATTACAAACAGTGCAGACAAATCGCTTTTCCTTGCTATGACGTTGCATGTGCGATTTCAACTGATGCGGGCGCGCGAAGCGCTTGTCGCAAATGGAGCAGGCATGCGACCTCTCCCCGCTATGCGTGAGCATGTGTCTTTGCAGGTTTTGTGCGTTTCCAAAACCTTTGTCGCAAACGGTGCAGATATACGGCTTTTCGCCGGTGTGGGAAAGCATGTGGTCTTTTAAAGCGTCACCGCGCGCAAAAGATGCGTCGCAAACGCTGCATTCGTAGGGCTTTTCTCCGGTGTGATTGCGCACATGCAGGCGTAAAGAACTCAGATAGGCAAAACTCGCATTGCAAATTGTGCAGACATGTTTTTGCCCGGTATGGATCTTCATATGGAAGACGAGATTACCCCGGTTTGAATAGCGCTTGTTGCAAACAGCGCAGACATTGAGATCCATCCCAGGATGCGCTTCACCGATATGGGCACGCTGGTCGTTTAATTCCCGGAAATCCTCTCGTTCGCAATAGGGACATTTATACAATGGGTTCTGGCTCCGTTTCATTGTCTTGCTGAATAAATTCTGGCGAAGCAAACGTTTACTCTTCCTGCAATTGCCTGTCTTTTATAGAACACCGGCAGGTTGAGGCTGGCTATCCCAATAAAGTGGTGGTCGGGGAACCTGGGCGTTCAGGCAGGGAACGGATTCGCCAGCTATGAACGAGGATAGTGGCATGCCTGCTGAAACGGCCGTGGCGGAGCAGAGGTTATGATGTGTCTGATAGCTGATTGTGTGGCTGACAGTCAGAAATGGCAATGGGGCAAGCCGCACGCAGATTGCGCTGCGGCGGCGTTCACTGTCAGGATGCAGCGATGATATCTGTTCCCTGTTCTCGCTGCGGTTTTACTGCCATGAGGGACCTTGCCGCCAGGGGCAGACCTCGATATGCGTTTCCAGATCGAGAACGTCCACGCCACAATGGGGACACCGGTCATAGGCAGGCACCGGATCAGCTTCTCTGAAGGGCGCGCTGACATCGCTTTGTGCCTCAGCAAAATCCGGAAAGCGGTTTCCGGGTGCCTTCAGCGTGCTGGTCACTGCTTTATCGAAGTCATGAAGACAGGGGTGATGGGTTCTCATGTGGATTGTTAAGGTGACCTGATAGGCATAGTGTTTGTTGCAGAGCGTGCAGGTAAACCGCTTTTCACCTGTATGAGTGCGCATATGGGATTTCAGATTCTGTGGAAGGGAGAAGCGCTTGTCGCACTGGGGGCAGGCATGAGGCCGTTCGCCCGTATGGGTGAGCATATGGTCTTTCAGAGTCGATTGATGCGCAAAACTGTCGCTGCATTGATGGCAGGAATAAGGCCGCTCGCCGGTATGGGTTCGCTCATGGCGGACCAGGTGATCCATACGCAGAAACTTACGGCCGCATTCGATGCAACTAAAACCCTGCCCTGCGTGGGTCTTCATATGAAATGCCAGAGAGTTCTTAGACGAGTAGAGTCTGCCGCAGTCTGTACAGGCATATTCGACCTGGTCTGTGTGGCGTTTCATATGGGTTACGAGATTGCTTCGTTTCGAATAACGCCTGTTACAAGCAGCACAGACATTGAGATCCATACCTGGATGCACTGCAGTAATATGCGCGCGCTGATCATTGAATTCCGGGAAGTCGTCCCGTTCGCAATAAGGACATTTATACAAAGGATGGTGCCTCCGTCACATTGTTTTGCGGAATAAATCCGACAAAACTCAGCTCATGTTGTTCCTGCAACGAGTTACCCGTCATAGAACACCGGTTGGTTCGCCATGGCTATCCCAATAAAATTGTGGCCCGGAGCGGGTGCCATTCCCGCTCCTGATGCTGAGTGTGCAGGGAAGGGGATCGGGCGTGACGCGCCTGTCCGCTGTTATCCGCCACATCAACTGCACAGGGTGTCAGCTCGGGCCTTTACTGATGAGCAAGGCCGGTTTCGTTTTCCGGACGGTGTCTTTATCATTGCATGACGCACGGTCCAATGCGGGCGTTGCATCAGTCCGTTTCTGTTGAAGTTTTCCGCATGCCAGCTGCTGTTTCGATCGTGTGACCAGCAGATCAGGCCCTGCGCGTTGCAGGATCCGGAACCGCAAGGTTCCCGGGCGCAATGCGGGAGGCGCCGCAAGAAAGACACGCGCCTTCATCTGCGCGGTCTCACCGGTTGGCGAAGGATGGTTTTAAGACGGGCTGGCGCCGTCTTGCGGGGGTCGCTGAGATAAATTTCGTGGTGGTGGCCGTTAAAGTCCAGTTCCGCCGCGGGCATGACCGCATCGTGAAGACGCGCCAGGGTGGGGGCTTCATCGTCATAGCTACCAATATGCATCGTCTGCAGCGACAGGCCTTCAGCATAGCGTTCCAGCCGCAGGCTATCGGGCATTTGGCCGTGTTTTATGCCGGTCTTGTCAACCGCGCTGTTAAACATATCACGCGTAACAAATGCCGGCACCATGATCATGATCGTCCAGCACCACCGATCCTTGTTGCGGCGGATAAAATCGCTGGGATCGTCTGCCCACCACAATGCTTCCAGGGGCGGTACGACATAATCTTTGCTAAGAGCGGCTTTGCTGGCGAACTTCAGAGCATAGCTGATCCCATAGAGCCATTCGACTGCAATGCGGTAGGCCGGAGCACGATTGGGATCGCCGGCGCCATCGACCTGGACGAATTGCATTTCAGGAACGTCGACACAGACAAAGGCCCCGGCAGGGGGACTGTAAAGGGGCTTAAGGGCCTTTTTGAAGTCGATTTTTTCCATTCGCGTCTTCTCTTTTTTTCACACAGAGGTGGTCTGTCGGATAACGGCGCATGATAGGGCGGGACAGTATCACAATCAGATCGGAGAAAACTATACGGCACGCAGTGCAGGCAGATCCACTGCGTCGCTGATTGCGGCCATTGTCACAGCAAGACTTTGGTGCTCTGCCGTGCATCCGTGTTCCGATCGCTCCGCCAGGCTGCGTATGAAAGACATCCGGAGCAACAGCAATATGCCAGCCGGTGTCTGGCATCGCACAACCGCGCGCGCTTTGCGGCTGGTGCTGTGCTCCGGAACGCCCAGGCGTTTAAAAGCTCACGCGATACCCGCCAGTTGCTTCAGTCAGATCGTGCTTTCTTAGCCTGAAGGGTGCGGCGCGCTGTATCCCGTTGTGGCGTTATCGCGGGCAGGAGAATTTCTTCAGCCAGGGTTCCTGAGGAAAGCGAACATCATTGACGAACCGGATGATCAGTTCGGCCAGTTCTCTGGGACGTTCGGCCCACACCAGGTGATCGGCTTCCCGGATCAGATAGAACTGTGATTGCTCAAACAGTGTGGTGCTTTCGGCGATTGACCCGGGCGGCGTGATCATGTCGTGCTCACCGGTGATGAAAAGTGTTGGGGCTGTAAGGGGCGCGCGCAGGGCTCTGGGCTGTTGTGCTGCAACGCACTGCTGCAGTCTCTGAAATCTGGCTGTCTGACTGTTGGCGTACGACATCTGTGCATTTTCCAGTAGTCTGCAGACAGCTTCCCGGAGCTCGAGGTCTTTCACTGAAACCATACACACCGGGCTCGGATGGATTTCGGCGGAAGCCTGTTTTTTCATACCGGGATTAAGACCATCAAGAGTCTCGCCGATTTGCTGTCCGACGGCTGCAGGCTGTGTTTCGGACGCGCTGATGAGGATGAGGTGATCGACCTTTTCCGGCCAGAGGCAGGAGAATTCAATCGCAACCGGTCCGCCATAGGACAGGGCGATCAGATTGATTTTCGTCAGGTTCTCCTGCTCGAGTATTTTATTGAGACCGGCGGCGAGAAACCGATAGTCCGCGTCGTGCGGCATGTCATCGGCTGCCCCTGTGCCCGGGGTGTCGACGAAAATAAGCGGACCATCGCTGACAAGCAGGCTTTCCAGATGCGGCAGCGAATACATATTCTGAAAGCCGCCGGCAATGACCAGCTTCGGCGTCACGTCAGCACGCAGAGAACCGGCGATGCGATAGCAGAACCGTACACCCTCCAGCTCGATCCATTGTTGTCCGCAAGTATTCTGGTGGCGGTAGGTGCAGAGCAAATGCGCCAGCGACGAGACGCTCCTGCAAAGATAGATATCGCGCTCATCGACGGACAGGCCAAGTTGTTCATCGATCAGCAACTGGATCGCCACCAGGGTCAGGGAATCTGCCCCAAGCGTAAAGAAATCCGCATCGAGATCGACGATGTCACGTTTGAGAGCATCAAGGCAGATACCCGTTATAACCTGCACGGCACAATCATAATCATCTGGAAACACGTCTGGTCGCATAGCTCATATCCCTGGAAGCATTTGATTGCACTGGTTATACAGAGCGTGTGAGGAGAGAGTTATCACAACAACTGCTGAGAAATATCTTGTCAGATGATTGTCGCGGCGTTTCGAAACAGGAGAACCCCTGCGTTTTCAGGCGTGTATTGCAGCTTTATGAGGGCGACCAGACGGGCCTCTTTGGACCGCATGCAGATCCGGTGGCGCAGAAGAAGCAACGGTCTGTTCGACTACGCTGATTCTTGTTCTGATAACAGAACAACCCATGGTGAGAAGAAAAAAAGTGACGTTTTCACGCTAAAGCGCGGTTGGTGGGCCGGCAGACGGCTGGCCTGGCAAGCCAGTCCGGGGTCGGTTATGCAACTGGCAGACGCCAGTTTGCGGGACGTTCAGGTGCGATGTTTGGCGGTTCTATCGAAACTTTTCCCCAGCGGATTTGCTCCGGGCGTCTTCGGGAGAGACACGGGACCGTTGACTGCTGCGCTGCCGCCAGATCGGACCGGGTCTCACTGCGTTCTTCTGAACCGTTACGCGATGAAGCGCAGGCCAGATCCCGACAGTCGGCGACTACATGAGATGATCAGCGCGGTTTATTGGCCAGACTGACGGGTTGGGATCAGGTGGGTTTGTCCGGCCGGCAAACTCTGCGTTTCTGTGGATAATCTGAGGCTCAGTAATGGATACGCAGCGGCGCGAAGAGGGAGAAGCAGTGTGCTGGTTTGGGGTGGAAATGGAGGTCAAAGAAATTAACTGTAATGCTATCAATGAGGAACATATTCTGAGTGATTACGAAACAGCGAATATACCCCCAATTTATTTGGTGGTATCGGTCAGTTTGAGCTGTTGCTCGAATGCATCAGGCGTTTTGCTATCATCATATTCAGAATTGACAGGCCCTTTTGCCTGTCTTATTCAATGCCCATTACATATCTGAAATTCATATTTCAATCGCAGTGACTCGGCTTTGTTTTACCTAATCATTTTCAGAGAATTATAAGAGTATCCCAATTTTCAGGGGTTCACATATTGCGTTCTGTTTCGTTCAGACCGCGGGCTGTAGTTGATTTTGTTAACGCATTGCCTGTCGCCGCAAGGGAGGCAGGATCATGGCAACTGAGAAACGACGTCCACGCGCGGTCACCACACGCGTCCGGTGGAAGGCGATTGCGATTGCCAGTCGACCTCTGTTGCGTCGTCCCGATCCTGTCCTCCTGCTGCGCCAGTCGCTGGCTGCTTTGCTCAGCACGGTTCTGGTTGTCCAGCCGGTGCTTGTGCATGCGCAGGTGGCTCCTGACCTGGGGGCTCCCATTGGCAATCAGCCAGGGGTGGGGGCTGCACCCAACGGCGTGCCGCTCGTTGACATTGTAACGCCCAATGCAACCGGTCTGTCGCATAATAAATACAGCGACTTCAATGTTGGAACACCGGGACTGATCCTTAACAATTCTGATAAGGATACAGGAACCTCGCTGCTGGGTGGTATCACGCCGGGCAATGT
>Ga0256901_1001113_pt1 | contig 13886 bp, 11 predicted proteins | sample MC6MC0689MT_FD_190200 | JGI IMG/M metagenome (GOLD analysis project Ga0256901, IMG submission 190200) | Metatranscriptome of enriched soil aggregate microbial communities from Iowa State University, Ames, United States - MC6-MC0689-MT... | ecosystem: Environmental > Terrestrial > Soil >... | reverse complement strand
TTTGCCTCGCTACGGAATGCCCAGACAAACTACGGCTGCACCAAAAAAGACAAGCACCAGAGAAGAAAAATCCTGGATAGAAAAGGCGGTGACGAGTTCGGCAGGTAAGCAAGTACAGCGCTCCATCGTGCGCACTTTGTTCGGCGTTATTCAAAAAATGTTTAAATAACAGGAAGCAAATAGTCTGCTATATTTTGCGGTGTAATAGTGGCCGTGCTTACGTCTTCGTAATTTTGAATGAAAGTGGCTGAAAAGCGTGCCTTGCTTTTTGGATTCCATTTTATTTCAAAAGCGGCTAAGCCGTTTTCGGTTTCTTCTACAAGGTCTATTTCTTGTTGCTGCGTGGTGCGCCAAAAGTATTGCGTAACGGTGGTTTGACTGTAATCCATCATTTTTTTTCTTTCAGCAAAAACGAAGTTTTCCCATAGTGCGCCCGTATCGGTTCTTACATCCAGTGCTTTAAAATTGTTGATGACAGCGTTGCGTATACCGCAATCGTAAAAATATATTTTTTTGCCTTTCTTAATTTCGTTGCGCACATTTCTGTTTAATGCCGGTACGGTGAAAAGTACAAATGCTTTTTCCAGAAGGTCAATATATTTTTCTACTGTACCCTTATCGGCGCCTACCATTTGCGCTAGTTCATTATAGTTTACCTCACTGCCTATTTGCAAAGCCAATGCCTTCAACAATTTTGACAATAGCACCGGTTTTTTAATTTGCTCCAGCATCAGCAAATCTTTGTACAAATAACTGTTGGCCAATAGTTTCAACAACTCTTTTTCTTGACCTTGCTTGCTTACAATTTCAGGGTAATATCCGTAAATCATTCTGTGTTGGAGCAACCTTTTTTCTTCCTGCAAACCATGACGCGCCACCATTTCCTCGAAGCTGAGCGGATAAAGCATAAACTCGTATTTGCGCCCCGTCAACGATTCGTTCACCTTGCCCATCAGTTCAAAAGCAGAGGAACCTGTGGCTATAACTTGCACATCTTTAATTCTATCTGTTATTATTTTTAGGGTTAGACCAATATCGGGTATGCGTTGAGCCTCGTCGATAAACACTATTTTATATGCGCCAAAAATAGCCTTTAATTTAGGAGCAGTAGTACGGCTTAGCAGTTCTAAAGTATCAGCTTCATCACCACTCATGAATAGATAGTCGTGACCTCCATCTGTAAGCATAGTTTCCACAACGGTGGATTTTCCGCTTTGGCGAGGACCAAAAATAAGTATGGCTTTTCCTTTGAATAAGCGATTGTTCAATTGCTGTTCGATAGTTCTTGCTATCATGATATCACGCTAAATTTAAACTTTCACCCAAAATTATAATAAAAAGCGATTATAATCGCAAATAAACATAATAATTTGCGATTTGAATCGAAAATAATCATAGTTTTTTTAGGGTTTAGGCAAAATGTAGCCTTTAAAGAAACATAATATTATGCGATTGTAATCGCAAATAATCATAATAATTAGTGATTTGAATCGAAAATCATTATGTTTTTGGAGGTATTACAGAAAAATCTAACCTTGCCGACTAATTAACCTAATTTTGCCATTCCTATCGGGGCAATATCTTCGTTGTCAAACTAGGTAGGAATTGAATAATTATAATGACAAAAACAACATTTCAGCAATTAGCAATAATTGACCCCATCCTTAAAGCACTTACAGCAGAAGGATACACACATCCAACCCCCATACAGGAACAAGCCATTCCCATAGTAGCAAAAGGAAAAGATTTATTAGGTTGTGCACAAACAGGAACTGGTAAAACGGCAGCATTTGCTATTCCTATGTTGCAGCTTTTGAGCGCATTGCCCAAGCAACAAGGTCCTAAGAAAATAAAAGCTCTGATACTAACGCCCACGCGTGAGTTGGCAATTCAAATAGGCGAAAGCTTTTCGGCTTATGGTCGCAATTTGCAACTAAACAATTTAGTAATCTTTGGTGGCGTGCCACAAGGTGCGCAAACAAAGGCTTTGAGAGCTGGCGTTGATATTTTGGTAGCAACACCTGGCCGTCTATTAGATTTGATAGGACAAAACTATATTTCGCTAAAAGACCTGGAGATATTTGTATTGGACGAAGCCGACCGTATGCTGGACATGGGCTTCATCAACGATGTGAAGAAAGTAGTAGCAAGACTTCCTATCAAAAGACAAACTTTGTTTTTCTCGGCTACTATGCCACCAGAGATTCAAAAATTGGCTAATACAATTTTGGTAAATCCAGATAAAGTAGAAGTTACGCCAGCATCTACCACAGCAGAAACCATTAATCAGTCGCTGTATTTTGTAGACCAAAAAGAAAAGAAGAAATTACTTATCCATATTCTTCAAGATAAAAAGATAGAGCGCGTATTGGTGTTTACCCGTACCAAACATGGTGCTGATAAATTGGTGAAAGAATTGCACAAAGCCAACATAAGCGCCGAAGCTATACATGGCAACAAATCGCAAAACGCCCGTCAGCGTGCTTTGAACAATTTTAAAGCATCTACTACACGCGTGCTGATAGCAACCGACATTGCTGCTCGTGGTATTGACATTGATGATTTGACACACGTTATCAATTTTGAGCTGGGTGATGTACCTGAAACCTACGTACACCGAATAGGTAGAACCGGTCGTGCTGGTAACAGTGGTATAGCTATAGCCTTTTGCGATGTAGAAGAAATGGACAATTTGAAAGCCATTCAAAAATTGATAGGTTTTAAAATACCGGTTATAGAAAGTCATCCTTTCCCTGCGGCAAATGCAAGTACAGTACAGTTTAGAGCGCCCAAAGGCAAAGATGTAGTGCCAAGAGCCAATGCTGTTCCAGCATACCGAGAAGGTGCAGCGCCTAGAAAAAAACATTTTAAAGGCCCGCCTAAGAAAAGAACAGAAGAAAGAAAATCTTGGGATTAACTATTTGTTACCCAAATTTAGAAATTTCATTATTGCCCTTAGAACGCTGGTTTTAAGGGCAATTCTTTTTGTCTCAAAAAAAAGCAGAACCAAGCGCTCCTCGCAATTTGTCGTCTTTTATATAAATACCTATATCATTATGAAATTCAATAAGTTGATTTTGCTGGTGCTATCCATTTTTGCATTAGCAAGTTGCGAATGTGAAAAATACGAATGTCCGGCATTTAGCCAGAAGGATAATAATAACTGGCTGCCACAAAAAGAAACGCTAGTTTTTGAAAGTGAAACATCGAGCAAAAATATAGTGGTAGATATTACATCCAAGGCGCTGTCGGAAAAGTATGGTGAGCGTGAAACCACCCTTGCCATTAATTGCAACAGCAACGACTGCTACGCTACTGCAGAAATTATAGGAAATACCCAAAGCATGGCAGGACAAGCGCAAATGAATTTGAGCATTAACGTAGTCAATACATTTGACGAAAACAAATTGGTACAATCTACTTTACACTACGCATTTGGTAATATGAACAGTTCTTTTAGCATACAACCAACGCTATTGTCTAACGGCCCTTTGGGTAACGACCGATATGCCGACAGCATTAAAGATATGAATACCGGTACAAGAATTTACCCCAACACCTTGATACAATCTATTGTGCCAAATAATGCGACCGAAATCATCAAAACATATTGGTGCGAAGGGTTTGGGCTAATTGGCTTTGTAGACCGTACTGGTGAACGCTATTGGATTGCCCGATAAAACCATTTTAATATTAATAACATGAAAAGATATTCTATAATTTTTCCTTTGCTAATGGCTTGCGTAATATTTACTTCTTGTAAAGATGTACAATGTCCTGCCTTTGGAACAGAAGACAAAATGAATTGGTTGCCGCAATCTGTAAACGAAGAAATTGTTTTTTATAAAGAAGGGAATAGTGAACAACGGGTTTTTTTAGTGCAAGAAAACGATGCTTCTGCTGCGTATAAATATGAGCAAAATAGTTGGCCTAATTATAAAGACCATAATTGTAAAGTAAAAGGCGATATCACCGCCTTCGACTATAATTCAAATCAAAAATACAGCATATCCATTAGTAGCGAATTTCAAAATGAAAGTGAAATAAGCCGACAGCTTAAATACCAAATAGGCGATTTTGGTAATTCTTTTAAATTATATCCTTTATTGGAAATGGAGAACCTGATCGGTAACCAAAGTATGCATCGCGATAGTATAAAAAGCCAACATACCCTAGGCGGCAAAACCTATGAAAATGTAATTATACAAACGCGCAATACGGACTCTATAAGTGGAATAAACTTTAAGGTCAACAAAGTTTATTTGGCTGCAGGGCATGGTATTATTGGTTTTGTAGATAACGAAGCCTCCCTTTACCATCGATAAACTAAACATATTATAGGGCGATTTGTTGTAGATTCAATCTGTCAAATTGCTATGGGCTATCTGTTTTTACTCCTCACCGTGATTGCTGAAAGTGCTGCTGTAATCCTGATGAAAATGTCGGATGGTTTTAGCAAAAAGGTTGAGGCTCTGATGGCCATTGTTTGCTATGGCTTGAGTTTTGTTTTTCTAACGCTTGCGTTAAAAACTTTGCCTGTTGGTATGGCCAATGCCACATGGGCAGGAGCTAGTACTATTTTGGTAGCCGTATTGGGCATTTATTTATTTAAAGAACATTTGTCCTCCATTCAAGTTGTCTCCCTGGTGCTTATTGTACTTGGTCTAGTAGGTTTAAATCTGCCTAAATAGATATACCAGGATTTTTCTAATCGCCTTTTTGCAAAATTGTTGTAGTATTGATTTTTGAATAACCAACAAATTATGCTTCGTCTCACCGTTTCTTCAAACCTTTTTCTACGCACTTATGAGGAAGAAGACAGTGCCGAGCTATTTGCGCTTGTAGATAGAAACAGGATTCATTTGCGTCCTTGGCTTGTTTGGGTAGATGCCACAATAAAAGAAGCACATTCGCTGGAATATATCAGAGCAGCACGACAAGAGCAGTACGACCAGAAAAGTGTAGCGTTAGGCATTTTTGAAAATGACACATTGATAGGTGGTATAGGTATGCACCAATGGGATCAACGATTGCGCAAAGCGCAAATTGGCTATTGGCTTGCTAAAGATGCGGAAGGAAAAGGAATTTTGAAAAGCAGTGCGATAACTTTTATAAATTACCTGTTCAGCAATTTGAATCTGAACAAAATAGAACTACAATATTTAATAAAAAATAGCCGCAGCGAGGCTACGGCCAAAAATTTGGGATTTGTTGTAGAAGGTATTTTGCGCGACCATTTCTTGATGAATGGTATATTCCACGATATTGTAACAACCGGTTTATTACGACGCGAGTGGAAACAAAACGATTTGTTTACTCGTGAACTATAATCTTACCGGTAATTTTTTGAGAGCCATCTTTGTTTACACCAAACACAAGATAAACACCACTCTGCGCTTTTTTACCCGTATAATCTTTTCCATTCCAAACAGCCTGGCCGCCTAGCGCCTTAGTACGATACACCAATTGGCCAGCAATATCGGTAATGCGTACATCCGAATTTTCAGCAAAACCGCGAATCGCTATCATACCGCCAAAGCCGCTTGGCACAGGGTTGGGATAAATATATAATTCCTCTTCGTTTTCTGTTTTTCCTTCAGTAGCTGTACTTCTGAACGATACCAAACCTAAGTCGGTAGAGATATAAACATCGCCAGTAACAGGGTCTATATTTATACGCTCGATAATGTTTGATGGCAAAGGACTATTTTCGGCAGTGAATCTATAAATAGTTTCTTTAGCATCGGCCGAAATAAGCCATACGCCTGTTCTGGTACCAATCCATTTTCTGTTGGCACCATCAACAGCTATGGCGTTTATTGCTTGATTAGAAAATAAATAATCGGCAAATTGATCGGCCTGCACAACTCTTAATTCTGCCTCGCATTGTCTGTCAATTACCTGGTCTGGACAGTTGATAATGCCAATACCGCTAGCGGTGCCAATCCAAATGGCGCCATCTTTATCTTTGGCAATAGAAGATGTGGTATTATCAGGCAAATTGCCAACACCTTTGCCTTTTCTCAATGCAAAATACCGGTCATCAGCCGATTGGTCTAAGGTACCATTGTCGTTATACACTACAACACCTTCGCCGTTAGGCGCTATAAACCACTTTTGATTGTAATCATCTATAATTACGTCTGCAGCGGTGTGCCTAGGATTAGAACTGATGGCGCGCAAGGCTGGCCATTGACCATCTCTGGTTTTAACTACCAGTTCGGTGCCAGATGCACCATAATTTGTCATCCACAAATTACCAGAATTATCAATTGCTAAACCCGATAAAAAATAAAATCCAGGATTGGCAATGAGGTTCGATAAGAAGCCTTCATTATATACCTTCCAGCTGCCATCAGTTTGCATTTCAAGCAAACCACCAGAATAGGATGCAGCGTAAAGCTTACCTGTATTTTGATCTTTTAATACCCTAACAAAGTCTTGAACATTCTCATTGCCATCTACCCAAGGAATATTTCTCCAAGTTCCTTCTTTGTATTGAGAAAAATTTGACCGGTACTTTAAAGTATTCCAAATTTCATTTTTGCCACCATGTGCCACCCAAAGCTCGCCATTGTAGGCAGACACATCAAACGACGTTGTGGTAATAGGGCCACTAGGAAAATAAGGTTCGAATACAGTCGCCGATGTCCTTTTTCTCAAGCCATGATTGCTTATGTAAGGATATCTGCTATTGTCTCCAAACCACACTTCCCCATTAGCCAATTCCAAAATTTGCGAAGGTGATACTGTGATAATTGAGTCGATATGCTCGCCGTTGTTGTTCAATAGCAAACCGCGACCATTTTCTGTAGGCGTGGTTCTGGCGGTACTTACCCAAATACCTCTACTGCATGCATCTATTTGCTTGATGGGATAAGTCAATTTTTCAACCAATGTAGCGTTTGTACCAATGATTTTAAAAAGACTATCTGCCTCGGCAGCATAAATTTCGCCATTTACCTTAGCCAGATAGTGATACATTCTCGTTGTGTTTACAGCTTCCCATTGCGCTTGAAACTGAATAGAAGGACTATTTACATTTATTCTGTACAAACCCTTTTCTGTACTGGCGTACAGAAAGTTGCCATCTATCATCGTGGCAAAGAAAGGCACATCAACACTATTGTCGTAGAAATGAATGGTTTCCTTAACCTCTTTTTTATTCAAATTTAAAATTACGAGACCCAGATTTGTGCTTAGGTACGCCCTTCCCTCATGCGCCATCACGCCATTGATTGCTTTGTTACCGCTGCCGGAACTCAGTACAATTTCTGGAATATTGGTAAACGAAGTACCATTAAACAAATCAATATTACTATTTCTATAGGCTAAAACGGTATACCCAGTAAGTTTATCATAAGCTACGTATGACAAACCTATATCGCTCATGCCATTGGCCTTGCTGTATGAGGTCATTGCACCATCTGCCCTGTTGTACGTAAAAAAGCCAGAATTAGTACCAGCATAAAATGTAGTACCATCTGTAGCCACAGAGTTTACCTGATTGTAGGACAAAAATGACCGCCACATTTCCACACCAGGACCTCCGCTTTGTGCAAATAGACTAGTAGAAGCTGATAACAGCGATAAAAAAATTAGGGCAAAAGTAAAATTTAGCTTGTTCATACCTGTTTCAAAAGTACAAATAAAACGCTGTTCCGCGGCAGAATATTGCGCCTAAATATGGTTAAAAATGTTGGAGCTGTATAATAGACAGAGCCACCGAAAAGGTTCGGTGGCTCTATCGCATAAAAATATAAACTATTGAATGTGCTTTAGGTTTATTACTTCTTGCTTGGTAAGGAAGCGCCAGGTGCCGCGAAGAATATTCTTTTTGGTTAAACCAGCGTACATTACTCTGTCCAGTTTCTCTACTTCGTAACCTAATGATTCGAAAATACGACGTACAATTCTGTTTTTACCGCTATGAATTTCAAGACCTATTTCGTTTTTGCTGTCCAGATATTCCAATTGGTCTACCGGAGCTGGGCCATCTTCAAGCACCACACCTTTAAGTATTTTTTCAAAATCTTCTTTGCTTAAATCTTTATCCAAAGTGGCTTTGTACACTTTTTTGACTTCATGTTTAGGATGAGAAAGTTTTTGGGTCAACTCGCCATCATTAGTCAATAATAGCAAACCTGTGGTATTCCTATCCAAACGGCCTACTGGAAATAAGCGTTCTTCAATATGGTTTTGAACCAGCTCCATTACCGTTCTGCGGCCTTTAGGATCATCAGTAGTGGTAATAAAACCTTTCGGCTTATTCATTAAGATATACACCAAGTTCTTTTGCACCACCAATACTTTATCGTTTAAGGTAATGGTATCTTCAATGGTAACTTTGTGACCCGGTTCGGTAACCAACTCGCCATTTACCGTTACTTTACCTTCTTTAATCAAGGTTACTGCATCTCTGCGGCTACACACGTCGCAATGGGCAATGTATTTGTTCAAAGGCATTACTTGTCCGTCAAGACTTTCTTGCTTTTGCTCATCTTGCTTGCCTTCCGATACTGCTGAGTAGGCTTTCTGATTTGGGTTTTCGTTGTCAAATTGTTTTTTGAAACGGCTGCTGGCATCATGTCTATGTCTTGGCTTGCCTTCATCATCCACCGATTTCTTATAACCCGTATAAGCCACATCGCTTTTGCCAAAGTCTTTTTCAACAGGTGGAATGTCCCATTTGTTGTCCAATTCTTTGCTGAAGGTTACCTCGTCTTCTTGCTCCTTTTGCTCTTGTCTTTCTTTCTGCTTCTTTTGGCTAGCTGCCAATTCATCATCATCCAAACGACCAAAGGCGTTGGCATAACGGTTAGGGCGCTTTTCTTCTAGCTCATCTTCCGCCCCATGTTTTTTTTTAAATGGTTTGCCGCCTTTGTCATCATAAGATTTCTTGAATGGGCGGTCACCATCTTTTTCAAATGGTTTTTTATAAGGTCTGTCGCCTTTATCCTTATCTCCGAACGATTTTTTGAACGGACGGTCACCATCTTTGTCGTAAGACTTTTTGAAAGGTCTGTCCTCATTGCTGCCGCCGAACGATTTTTTGAACGGACGGTCACCATCTTTATCGTAAGATTTCTTGAAAGGTCTGTCTTCGCTGCTACCGCCAAAGTTCTTCTTGAACGGACGGTCGCCATCTTTATCGTAAGATTTCTTGAAAGGTCTATCTTCGTTGCTGCCGCCAAAGTTCTTTTTGAACGGACGGTCGCCGTCTTTATCGTAAGACTTTTTGAAAGGTCTGTCCTCATTGCTGCCGCCAAAGTTCTTTTTGAACGGACGGTCGCCGTCTTTGTCGTAAGATTTTTTGAAAGGTCTGTCTTCGCTGCTGCTGCCAAAGTTCTTTTTGAACGGACGGTCGCCGTCTTTATCAAAAGATTTTTTGAAAGGTCTGTCTTCGCTGCTGCCAGCGCCAAATGTTCTTTTATAGGGTCTGTCGCCGCCTTTGTTGTCAAAAGATTTTTTGAATGGACGGTCTTCGCTGCTACCACCAAATGATTTTTTGAATGGTCTGTCTTCACTACTTCCACTACCAAAAGATTTTTTGAAAGGACGGTCCTCATCCTTTCCTCCCGATTTTTTATACGGCTTTTCATCTTTGTCAAATTTCTTTTTGTAGGGTTTGTCGCCGCTACCAAAAGATGTTTTACCGAAAGATTTTGCGTCTTTGCTTCCGTAAGATTTCTTGCCTGAATCGGAATGGAATGGTTTTTTGTGCATTACTATATAAATGAAAATTGTAAAAACTAAAATGGATGATGCAGCATACTGTCTGCAAAATTTTAAAACACCTTTTATGCAGGTCTGTTCACATTGGCCAATTGGCCGCAGGCTGCATCTATATCTTTACCACGGCTACGGCGCAAACGCGCGTTTACCCTATTGGCCGTTAGGTAACTCATAAATTGGTCGGTAACGCTCTCGTCGGGCTTGGTAAAATCAGCCTCGTCGATGGTGTTGTACTCAATTATGTTTACCAAATCGGCAGGAACCTGACGGTAAATTTTTACCAACTCATCAGCATCTTTCACCGAATCGTTGAAATTTTTAAACAAGATATATTCGAAGGTAATTTCATTACCTGTTTTATGGTAGAAGTGGAGGAGCGCGTCTATCAACGATTTGAGGTCGTTACTTTCGTTGATGGGCATTATCTCGTTACGCTTTTTATCATTGGCGGCGTGTAGCGACAAAGCCAGTTTGAATTTTACTTCGTCATCGCCCAATTGCTTTATCATTTTGGCCACACCAGCGGTAGAAACGGTAATGCGGCGCGGGCTCATGCCCAATCCATCGGGTGCGGTAATGCGCTCAATGGCTTTTAATACGTTTTTATAATTGAGCAAAGGCTCGCCCATACCCATAAAAACGATATTGCTTAAATGTTTGTTGAAATGCGTTTCGGCCTGGCTGTTGAGTAGGGTTACTTCGTCTACAATTTCGTCGAACTCCAGGTTGCGACTGCGTTTGAGATAGCCGGTAGCGCAAAACTTGCAGCTAAGGCTACAGCCCACTTGTGAGGAAACACAGGCGGTCATTCTTTTTTCGGTAGGAATCAAAACGCCTTCGATAAACTGGTTATCGTGCAGTTTCAATCTACTTTTTACAGTGCCGTCGTTGCTGAACTGGCTATGGTCTATGGTAACTTTTGGAATTCCGTAAGCGTCTTCTATGAGCTTGTTTCGGAGGTCTTTAGAAAGGTTGCTCATCTCGTCGATGGAGCTGGCATGCTTTTTCCAAATCCAGTCGTGAATTTGTGCTGCCCTAAATTTGGGTTCCCCCCACGCTGTCATCAATTGCTCTATCTCCGCCAATGGGATGTGTCGCAGATTTTTCATCTGTGAAAATTTTAAAATGTCTGCAAAGATAGGGTAATTAATTGGGGAAAAAACTTTTTATAATTGAGCGCGCATTTAAGTCGTTGGAGATTTCTGCAGCAACGGTGAATTGGGCTTGCATCGTGATGACGATAGCTTGTACCGTTGTGAACCGACCGTGTGTCATACTGGCGACACCTTGTATCGTTGTGAACTGACCGTGTGTCATACTGGCGATGCCTTGTATCGTTGTGAACTGACCGTGTATCGTTCTGACGGTAGCTTGTATGGTTGTGGACTGAGCATGTATCGTTCTGACGGAGGCTTGTACCGTTGTGGACTGAGCGTGTATCGTGCTGATGGTAGCTTGTGCCGTTGTGGATTGAGTGTGTATCAAACTGATGGTAGCTTGTACCGCTTGAAAAGTTCCTTTTAGGCGTGTTTTTATAAAAGATTTGAAAATTGCAAAGGCGGGTAGTTGTGTTTTGTTGGTGAGAACACCAACAAAGGCGGGAATTAATTGGGGAAAAAATATTTTATAGTGATGGAGATATTTAGGTTGTTGGTGTTTTGTGCAACATTGTTGGTAGCTATTTATGGTTCTCTCAACAATACTTTACTCCAACTGCTATCTATTTGCTTTATAAATGGAATATAAATTTTCGAGACTTCTTCTATTTGTTTGTTAAGCGGCTCGCTATTGATGTTATTAAGCTCGGGGTTACGTTGCTTGAAAAAGTTAAACCAATATCCAAACGGGTAGGACCATTGGCTATTATTGTGTAGCCTTGCGATTAATGCAGACTTGAAATGTTCATCCTTTGAATTCTTGAATGCTGCTACAACCCATTCAGGTTTCAGGGCGAAAAACTTAGCGAATGTATAATAGCCCTCTCCCGAATCGCCATTGTAATAATAGTCCCCCAATACGTTGATGCGCAGGTTTTGTTCAAACACGTTTTGATTATTAAGCGAAAGTTCGCCAATGTTCTTTTCTGCTGACTTGTATATGCTCCCATAAAAGTAAACATCGTTCATATAAGGTACAAATTCTGTACTGTCAGGTATGCGTTCTGCTCGTTTGTAGTGTTCTAAATAATGTTGTTGCAAGGCCGTCATCTTATCTGCGATTGACAAGTAAATAGTAGTTCGCTCATTATACGTTAGGCTATCTAAAAGTATGAAGTCCTGAGGCTTTGTGTTGAATGTGTATGTTTGGAAGGAAGGATTGATTATATTGGTGTCAATTGGAAGGAACTCAAATACGAAAAATGAGTCAATGGAAGTTTTCAACGATACATATTCTGATGCTTGAAAAGTTAATACGCGATAGCTTTCGTTTGGTTGAAAATCGTATTCACGCTGGAGATAAAAGTAGGAGTAATTGAGTTCGCAGGTGCCGAGATAATTTCTACCAATGGCCTTTTTGCTTGGAACACACAGCTGCCCATACATCGGCAACGCAATGCAAATGGTTAAAAAGAAAAGGCAAATTTTCTTCATAGTCTAATAATTGAATCACTTAAATAGCCTGTCATTTTAAGCTTACGCTTAGGTATGCTCTACTGAACGTAATCAAAAATATATAATTTAATTTTTGGGCGCTTTCGCCGTTGTTGGTGTTTTCACCAACAACATTTGGAGTAGAGCTTCTAACTTGTCAAAATTTGTTTCCCTATACCTAAGATTTCCTCCAATTAGTGTATCCGGAACCTTCGTGTATTTGTTGGTGAAAACACCAACAAAGGCGAGAAAGACAATTAATACTATTGTGATTTCAAGTTCATTAGTTTATTTCCCACCATAATATACCAGTGTTTACTACCTATTTCTTGACTACCATTAAAGCTAGATACTAAATCTACCGAGGTTTGATATGGTAAAACCCAATCTTTACCTCCATTTTTAGTGTAGGCTATATAGTCGTTAGATTCAATTGCACCAGAAGAACCACAATAGTTTTTTTGTAAAATCATCAATCCTTCATTTTCATCGTTGAAGCCAATAATTCTTGCATTCTTATCGTGAATTGTTTGCCACTCTTGCCCACCATCGTTTGTTTTTATTGTTTTGTTGCTATTTACAGAAATTAAATTGTTTTCGTTTATGACCACTAAGTCGCTAATACCTGAAGTTGCTCCCATCGTAATGGTTTTGATTTGGGTACCAGAATTTGACAAAACCAATAAATCGCCATTCTTAGTTGCAGTGTAAATTTTGTTGTCAGCTAGATTAAAGCTAAAGTGGATAATAGTAAACCCTAAATCGGGAGATGTAAACAGTGTACTCCAAGTTGTTCCGTTATCTGTAGATTTTACTATTGAAGCTTGTGAGTCAATCATTGATAGGTAAGCATATAAATTTCCATCATTATCGAATTGAGGATAATATAGCAACCCTTTGTATTGTTCCAATTCAATTTTGGACCAAGACTTCCCTCCGTTTTCAGTTTTGTAATAAACACATTTATTCAAGCATCCAGGAGGCGGACAGCCTGCTACATCGTGCACAGTAATAATACCTATTTGCTCATTCTTAAAAGCAAAACCAACGGGATATTGTTTAATACCAATTTCTAAATTTTCCCAAGAACGGCCACCATCTTTTGTTTTAAATAATTCAACATAACTACCCACATTTTTTCTACACATGGCATAACCTATGTTTTCATTCACAAATTGAAAACTTTGAACACTTCCATTAAAGGTAATCTCCCCTCTTGTTTCAAGCTTATAGGGCTCTGGCGAAGCAATATTATTGTTGTATTGACACTCTTCTTCATTGCTGCTTTTCTTGCAAGAAACAAGTAAAACAATTAGAGATAATAACAATATTAGTTTTTTCATGGTCTTATTGTTTAGGGTTAAAGATATTAGTTTTTCCGCCGTTGTTGGTGTTTTCACCAACAACATTTGGGGTTGAGCTTTTAACTTGTCAGAATTTTTCCCCTATTTCTAAGATTTCCTCCAATTAGTGTATCCCCCACCTTCATGTATTTGTTGGTGAAAACACCAACAAAGGCGGGAAACCCGCATAAAAAAACGCTGTCATTGCGATGCATTT
>Ga0256901_1001104_pt1 | contig 13991 bp, 8 predicted proteins | sample MC6MC0689MT_FD_190200 | JGI IMG/M metagenome (GOLD analysis project Ga0256901, IMG submission 190200) | Metatranscriptome of enriched soil aggregate microbial communities from Iowa State University, Ames, United States - MC6-MC0689-MT... | ecosystem: Environmental > Terrestrial > Soil >... | reverse complement strand
GTTGGATTAAATAATGAACAATTTGTAACCAAAATATCGACTTCTTCAGGTTTAACATTATTATCCGCGAGTAATCTATCAATACAATGGAACATAACAACTTCAGCTTCAGCACGTGCTGCACTTAATGATAAATCAGCGGGGAGTTCAACAATACTTGCTGGGAAATGTGTTGCGTAACCAATACCAGAACGGTGAGTAATTTGCATCATAAATTTGGTCTCATCTTCATGTAATTGAAAACGTGCTGAGGCTTTAGATAACCATACATCGTTAGAAACACGCCAGTGTGGTTTAAAACCATCAAACACCGCAACATCTTGGATTTGGATCGGGATAAAATCACGTGGACCGACAAATATTTTTTTAAAAAAAGTAACAGTAATATCGAGAATAATCGCGATAATAAGCATAGTAATGGTTAAAATAATAACACTTTGGACAAAATTTGGTGGGATAGTAAATGTGGAATTAATTGCTCTTGATGGGGACTTAAAAAGGTATTGTAAAAATGCAATCCAATCATTGAAATTGTTTAATGGTTGTACTTGATCAAGATTAATATTTTGAAGGGTAGATGAGGAGATATCGTTAATATTAGCACCAATTACTGATTTTGTTGCAGCTGTTGCAGCATCTACTATTTTTGTTGGGCTGTTATGAATTACTTGAAGTTTAGATGCAGCTGATGCGGCACGACGAATTGCTGAAGGTGCTTGTTTGATAAAATTTGATGGGTGAAATGTGTAGATTGTTTCACGCCCAAGGGAAACGAGACGATCAAAAACTAGGGACATTTTTGAACAAGATAGATTTTGTTGTTTTGAATTTTGAGAATAAAAAGAAAAAGAAAAAGAAAAAAGAAGATTTTTTTATTGTGGGGGATTGTAACGTTGTCTAACGGTAACAAAGATGAGCGCAATAATTTCGCAATGTGTATATCTTATTCTTCAAAAAATAGAAGAGGTCTGACCCTTTCTTGGACTATAATTTGATAAGTGTGGATTTGAAACAAAAACGACGTCGTCAAAGTTTTGGGTCAAAATGGGGGTATATTGGGGTAATGTAAAGATAAGCGCGTAAATTAATTGAAACATGTCGGTAAGAGGGTTGTTATGAATTTACAATATAAGATAACGATATAATGAAAAAAATGGACATGACAAAGATAACAAGTCGGAAATTTCGAGTTAGATAAGATTATGTAGAAAGATCTAAGAGGGAATAAGGAGTATATTGCGATATGACAGAGATAATGATGTATGAATAACGATTAATTGCAACCTAACCCAGAAATAAAATTGTTTTATTGTCATCAAACAATTTAAATTGTTCAAAAAGATTTTGTAAGGATATAAAGGTGCTGATAAATCAATCTATTTGTAGAAAATGTGTGTCTAATTTAGAACAGCCCTAAACAATGTGTTTTATCAGTGATTACATCAACCATAATGGTAAATTTCAAATTAAAAAGTTCTAATTTGTTTCCAGGGTTATTCTGAAGGTTTAATCAAATTTATAGAGTGTAAATGGGAAAAGTTGATAATTCATCAGAGCAATCAAGTGTCGACAAAAGGTTGACCAGATTATAATGAAGTATTTAATTTTTTTTAACTCAAGTATGCTTTTTTTGTTTTTTTGAATTTTGGATAATCCCATTTTCAAAAGGAATCCGTGTTGTAAAGGTTATTCAGTCGTATAGGTTGCACAAATCACTAAGTTTGATCATCTCTCAACGGAATAAACACGCTTGCGTCTTGTCTGTCCATATATCCGTCAATTGGAAAATATTTCATTTTCGGCTTTTTTTCAATAAAATCCTTTTTGTTTGCCGAAGTTTTTTTCCCCACCTTATTAACCTCCCCAAATCTCATTTACCCGGATTCCCCCTTCGTTTCCATAACCTAGCCCATAATACACACTTTCTTGCTAATCTATGTGAATAGATTCGATCATTTCTTCAATGCCCATCACCTCATCACTTTCCATTCAAAATGATGATCCCCAACTCAATCCGATCGAATTTGATGACATTTACTCCCTGTTGCATACTTTTCATCCCATTTATGCCATCCCAACGTTGATTTCTACCATCACTACACTTCTCAGTCGCGAATATCCTCATATATCGCCACCATCGTCATCAAAATTACAACCTCACATAGTCCATAACAAATATCATTATTCACGTCTACCACCCGGACAAACTAACTCTGAGAGAAGATTGATCAATTTTTTAGGTGTCAATTTGGGCCCTGTTGTTACATATAACGAATACTACCTCCCATTAATTGCAATCTTTTCTAAATGTGTTGAATTGTTAGCATTAGTTCGGATCCTACGCCGTGATGATCAACTGACTGCTGATTTATTTCAGAATGAAATCAAAAAGTGTCAAATTTTGAACAAATTTGTCCAAAATACTGGCAATACTTCCACTACTCCCACTCTCAACGACTACCATCATTATAAGAACTATTCATCCGGGAATGACCATCAAGAAGCCCTTTCAATGTTCATTTCTGTCCTTTTGGATATCATATCCAACCCATCTGATTCCATTTTGAACCTCATCGGGGGCAAATTCCCATATTCATCCCAATTATCGCTTCTATTTAATCTACCAAAACATTTTATCGGATTGGGAGATGGAAACAAGTTGAAATTGAACGTCGGGAAGCAAAAGGTGTTGTATAATATCAGCACAGGGTTCGAAAATGATCCAAATGGGGAGATATTGGAATTTCAACTTGGAGTCTTGACTGATTTGGTTTATGATGCTGTTCAATGTGGTGGGAGAGAAGGGAGGGATTTTTTATTTTGTATGTTTGGGATTGATTTTTTGGAAAAAAACAACAAAATTGGCGAAAAAAAGACAAATTTGATTTCCAACGTGATCAATATTTCCCAATTATTAACTCAATTCCCTTCCCTTACCTGTCATTTATTAACCCCTCGCTCCATGATTTCTCATCTATCCCTCAATGAAGTCAATATAGACAAGGTTTCTCATTATTTTGATTCTTTTTTGTTCAAATTATTTACCTTTTTTCATCCCCCAAATACCTCCAAACATCCCACACAAAAGTTAACCGATAGTGCAACCAAAGATAATCAACTGTCATCCTATGATGTCCCATTTCAGCTCTTATTGAGGGCAAACTGTCGCTTGCCTCTTTTTCTCCCACTTTGTATCGACAGGTTTGACCTCTTACTAGTGATAATTGATAAAATTACTACACTATATGACATGTTAAGAATGGTGAAACCTACAATCAACCATTTGACTTTATTTCAAACAATTCTGTATGAGGTTGATTTATTTTGCTTTTTTTTTGCAATTTTTCTCCAAACTTGTCAACAAGTTAGCTATCCTGCCATATCTTCATCCGCGCAACAAACCTCAAAGTTGTTTATTATTTTGTCATCGTTATACTCCCTCGCTTACTCTTTTAGTGGCCATACCGATGCTATCACCCGTAAAATCTCTCACCACATCTACACCTCTGTACTCACATCTAAAATACCCCATATTAACCTCAGCTCGGTCAAAACTAACTCAACTTCACCCTTCTCCTGTCTTTTTCAAGTTTTCCCCTCTCTTTTTGACTGCAATTTAAAATCCCTATCAAACCCAATTCACACCCTATCCTGTCAACCCTCACTCACTTTTGACTGGTTGAACGATATAGAATCCATCTTTGGTTTCATTATCATGTTGATTGGGGAGAATATGATGTTTATGGTTGAAAGGTTACTCAATTGGTTAGATTTGACTCTTCTTGACTTGTGTTTCCTCAGTGATTTAATCCAATCGCCTCATTCAATACCCTTAGTCCTTGAATTGTACCATCAGTATGACTTTCACTGGGAAATTCAAAACGGTAAGGTCGTTTTGAGTGAACTGAATCAAAATAATAACCGTGAGGTGAGCGATTGTCAAAAAAAACTCAATTTGATACCCAATTTGCCAGAAATTACTTCCATTTTTCGTTTGATTGGGGGATCACTTTCTGCACAAAATATTAAACATGATACGATTCTTTGGGTAATTAAGCAGTTAGAGTTTCCATTACATTGTCAGGACAAAATTAATAAAAATCGTTTGGTTTTGATCACAAAAATGTTACTTCCCAAAATTGATAAACAAATCAAAATTAAAGATTTGTCTGATAATGAACTTGAATTGTCATTTTGTTGGAACCCATTTTTAATCATTTCGACCCATAGAAAATTTGATTTGATTGAAAAAATCAATTTATTAACTCTTCTTTACTCCTTCTTACTAATTCAACCCAATACCTTCTCCCCATCTTCAATACGATATCCATTTCAATACACATCTCGTGTCCGAATGGTATTACGATTGGATATCATCTTTGACATCATTCAGACTTTGTTCTCAAGACTAATCTCCAGCTTCTTTAACGCCGTATTCTCCATTAAACCCTCTCAAAGCTCCCAACACGGGGAGAATACCTCAACAACTCAAGTCTGTAATCAAGAAATCTATGAAGGAAGTAACTCGGATCGTTTCCCTGACGAAAAAGAAATTTATAATTTGTTGGCTTTGGTCAGGACTTTATTTGAGTTATCTCATCGCGCCATTGCGATTTCGGTTCAGGGTTCAGATGTTGGTGTTGGTGTGAAAAGCGCAAAAGATGCAGGGGATGGAAGATTTGAGGGAATTTTGAACAATTTGGATATTATGGAAGTTGACGGAAACAGTGATGAAAATTCCCCAACTGAGTTGATCTTTTCCCCCAATTCAATGACTGACCCATCCCACTACAACTCCACATTGCATTTATTTTATACCCAAATACTTCGTTATTTCCCAATCCTATTCAACCCCATTGTATATAAACATTATTCTTTTTCCCAAACTCATATTGGTTATAATTGTGTCCCCAATTTTTCCAACATTTCAACCCTATTTTCAAAATCAGTTCAAATCATTCTTCTCAATAATGATAATTTATTATTACCATTTATTACACCTTTACCACCAATTTACCAAACTCAACCCTCTTTACCGGAGGGATATATTAATCATTTATTCAATGACACCAGATTTACGACCAATATTATTTTCCCAGCCATATTATTCGATAGTTTAGATTTTTTCAGTTTTCTTATTAACAACAAATATTTTCACATCATCACCAAATCGACAATTTTTGATTTATTATTTGGTTTTTTTTATCTCCGACAACTTTACCCTATTCAACCAACCGATTCAAACACCGCTTCTGATAATAACCCCTCCATTGATGCGTCTAATAACCCCCTCGTATCAATACTCCCGGCTCATTTTTCCCAAAAATACTCCTTTTCTTCGATTCATGCAACTCTCCTTGAACATTCATATTCATTAAAATTATCCTCATGGTATAACTTGCTAAAGATTGCCCTCCATAACATCGATCTTCATCACCGTTCCGCTCTAGTGGAGTATTTCACGTTACCTATCGGGAATTTGGGTCAAATTTCGATGGCTTTTCAGCATGGTTTATTAACTCATGACTACTTTTTGACAAGTTTGGCTTTGGATTGCATGAAGAGTGATGATAATTTTGTTATCGAAACAGATAACTATGGGAACAATTTTCGTTTTTTGTTTCAGTTCCCAACCACAAATTACCCGTTTATTGTGAACCTACATACTAGTTGTATCATTAACTTGCTTCTATCGGATTTTATTGCAGAGTCACCTCCACTAGGGTGTGATTTTAATATAACTTCAACCTATTTTCATGATTTTGACGACAACAATTATCGCCATTTGACCACTTATCAAAACCATTTCTCATCAAATCGATCGGAATTCTTATCGACTGACGATATCAACAACTCTTTAGATATTGATGTCCTGGGGGATTTGTATAATAATCTCTACACGTCTTGGGGAACTTTTGAAAAGTTCAATTTATCTTTTCAGAATAACTTTTTTGCCCCAGTTTACAAAATTTCCATCACAAATCCTCATTTTTTTGTTTTGAAACGACAAATGGAAAACTTATCACATTGTGTTGCTTTTGAGAACTGTGATGATGAATTTATCCAGGCTCGATTGCATGTGATTATAGATAGGATTCTTTTGAGAGATGGGGGTGTGGATATTGATCGGGAAAGTCATGATAATAGCCAAAATAACAACCTAAATAATAACCCAAACAATACCCCAGACATTCTTCAACCCCAACCTTTAGTTCTCCACCAAAAATACAACCTCTCCCCGTCATATAGTTATCATTTCATCTTGACCATTATTGAATCCATTTTAAACTTTTACCAAGCTTACATTTTCCATTCTCATTCCAAAAATCCCGAAAAAGATCCCAAAACAATGATAAATTATCATCTTCTTGGCGACATTCTTCACAAGTTTGCCTCCAAAAGTCAAAACGCTGTTTTTTTTCGTTATCTTTTACCACTTTTACGGCGTTTCTTTTTACCCTTCTGTTCCTCAAAAGATGTCACGGGGCAAAGTGGTCTTATTGAGTCATCCAAATGCGTTCAAAATATATTGTTTTGGGTTGGTGGGGTTGAAATGGAGTATACAAAATGGGTATTTTGTGTGTTAGGTTTGGACAAATTCGATTCTTGGCTCAACTCCCAGACCCCTAACCCCAAGAAGAATAAAAAGGAGTTATTGAGTGATGTCGATTTTGTTATTTATTCACAATTGGTCATGGATTTTGATAATTTTGATTAATTTGGTTTTTTTCTGGAATAAATTTTTGTTTTTTTTGTTTTTTGTTTTTTGTTTTTCCAAATTTTTTTGTTATACCTGTTTTAAAAAATTGGCCCAAAATACGGGTACCAAAGCATTTAACCCTTAGAATTATTTTCCCATTTGGATTACAGTCATACCACTCGTGTATATAGCTAACCTTTACCATCGAAGCCCCATTTGAATTTTTTTTGTTTATTTGTGGTATTTTTGGTTTGAATTTTCGAAAAGAAACGAAACCAAAACAAAACCAACTCTCCCTAAAAACGTGTTAACTTCTGATAATTCCGAGTCATTGTTTTTGTTAACCCAATTCATCCCTTATGCTCTGATCTAATCACCATAATTCTCTTATCTTCACCTTCTTTCTCACTTTTCCCATCACTTCTCTCCCCGACCTCAACTCCCCCCCTCCGGAACCCACAGCTCACCGCCCCATTTTCATGTCCACGTCGACAGTCCCCGGTGCTGGTGTCTTAAACTTCCATGTCAAAAATGTTGATGCTTCCCTTCATATCTCCAACCTTGATCAACAAGTCTCGGAGTCAATTCTCTGGGAGCTCTTCCTCCGTTGCGGTCCATTACAATCAGTTTCTGTCCATCGCGATAAAGCTTTGAATTCTCATCTTGGGTCAGCAACTGTGGAATTTCGGTCCACCCAAGATGCTGATTATGGGACATTAATTATGCAGGGGATTTCATTATATGGGAAGAAAATCTTGGTAAAGAAGTCTCAATCAACTACATCGACGAGTTATGTTGATCCAACTGTAACATCTTATGATGGTCTTGTTACTTTACGCGTTGCTAATCTCGCCCCGGAGGTCACTGATTTTGATTTCCGTTCAATTTTTTCACAATTTGGCCAAATTCAGACCTCAAATTTGGTTTATGATAAAGAAACTGGTGCACATTTAGGTTACGGTTTTGTCAAATATTTAAATTTTGAAAGTGGTGATTATGCCATTTCACGTATGCATGGTCAACAATTAGCTAATCGTCAAGTTATTGTTGAATATGCGATTAAAAACGCTGATACTGGTGAACGATATGGTAATCCAACTGATCGATTATTATTGCAAAAAATGGAACAGAATGGTATTGTTGTTGTCGCCCCAATTGATATCTCACAAGTATCTGGTGTTGGTACTAATGCATTGGCTAGTGGTGGTATTGGTGGCCATTATGATGGTAGTTTCCCCGGGGAAAGTAATAGTAATATGGTTAGATCAAGTGAGAATACAACCAATAATTATCAAAATAATCAACAAAATCAAAACGTTAAGAACCCCTCTCAAAGTAATAATAGTAATGTTAATAACACACCAAACCCTCAAAATAATCAACGTCGTGATTATACATTAGATCTGACACAAGGGAATACGAATAACCCACAATTTATGGGTAATCCTCCTCCACCGCCAAATATGATCATGATGACTGCTGGTATGGGAGGTATGAATAATATGCTTCCGCCCCCGCCACCACATGGTATGCTGCAGACTTCTACTATAATGCCACCACCACCAGTACCAGCAATGATGATGAGCGGTATGAATAACCCAATGATGATGGATGGTATGGGTAACCCAATGATGATGGGGGGAATGGTTAATCCTATGATGATGGGTGGAATGGGTAATCAAATGATGGCGGGGATGAATAACCCAATGATGATTCCCATGATGATGCAAGGTGGGATGCCGCCAATGATGGCACAACAAATGATGCAACAGCAACAGCAGCAGCAGCAGCAACAACAAGGATATTATAATAATATGAATCAAAATAGATGAACTTGATGTTTTTTTAGTTTGTTTCATTATTTGTTTACTTTTTTTTTACTTTTTTTTTACTTTTTTACTTTTTAAATTGGTCTGATGGTCAGGATCATATCTACTTAAAACTCGTTGATTCTTGGCCGCGCCGAGGCAATCACATCAGAGCAAAATCAAAGCTCGGTTTTGCACTTTTTGCATAATAATGATTGCTCCTTTTGCATCTAAAATAACATCCTTTCTTTTTGTTGCAATAAATACCATTTTAGAACTCTTCTACTTACGGTGTGATGTTTATTCATATTGATTTAAAGACGGTACAGAGGAGAAAATTTCAATGAATTGGACAGTTTATTATTATATCATCATCATCATCATCATCATCATCATTAAAAAGCGGAAATGGAATCAAAAAAGAAGAATAAACAACCCACTCTAACCTAATCCCTATTATGCTGAACAGTATCCATTTTACCCCGTTGCGGTTTGGGTTGTTTTTTAAGCAATGTAGGGCAGTACAAAATAGAATGTCCCATCCCGCCACAATTTTGACAAATTTTATTTGCTTTCTCGGGGTCATTTGAATCATCATCACCCATAACCAAATCAGCAAATGGATCATGTAACTCTGCCAATTCTGTTGGTATTTCTTGCCCGGCATCACGTAATAAATGTCGTAAATCTAACAATAATTGATCTTTGGAATGATTATTAAATAATGTTGTCGCAATACCTTTTCTACCAGCACGGCCAGTACGGCCAATACGGTGGATATAAAACTCAATTTCATCTGGGAGATCAAAATTAATAACATGTTCGATATGTTTTAATTCAAAATCGATGCCCTTTGCGAGCAAATCTGAGGCCACTAATACCTCCAAATCACCCCGTCTAAAATCTTCAACGGCTTTTGAACGATTTGTTTGATCGATCCCGCTATGGATACATCCAGCCATAATATTTTTAATGCATAAATATTCATACACGAGATCAACCATGCTTTGAGAATTTGCAAAAACGAGTACTGGCGGGGGTGTTTTTTTTAATACAGTTAGTAACATTGTAAATTTGTCTTTATCTTCGACAAAAATTGCGGTTTGAGTGATGTCTTTATTCGCAGTCCCAGCTTGTCCAACATTGACAATAATTGGTGATTTTAGTGAGTGTTGGGCGAGTTCTTTAACACGCCCCGGCATCGTCGCGCTGAACAAAATGGTCTGTTTTGGTCCCGTAAACGCCCCCAAAATGGTTTGTAAATCGGACTGATAAGAATCAGTAACTAAGCGATCGGCTTCATCCAAACATAACATACGGCAACGATTTAATGAGATTTGTTCAGATTTAATTAATTGACAAATACGGCCCGGGGTCCCAACTAAACAATGAAACCCACGTCCTTGTTCAAGTTTAGACCACTGGTCACCCATTGAGGTCCCCCCAATAGCAAGAATAGTCGATAATGCTGCAATTTTGGAATGAAGGGTAACATGGTTACAAATAAATTCAATAAATGAATGGATCTGTTCGGCTAATTCACGTTGTGGGGCAATAGCTAACCCAAACGGGCCTTCTTTACGTCGATATGGGTTACGTATTTCATCTTGTAAGGCGAGTGCAATCATTGGAACGGCAAAGACTAAAGTTTTACCACCACCAGTTTGGGCAATACCAATCATATCTTTCCCAGATAACGCAACAGTAATACCTTGCATTTGAATCGGTTTGGGGGAGAATAACGATTTTAGTTTTAGCGCTTCGATAATAATTGGCGGTATACGCATTAATTGAAATGATTCAATTGGTGGTGGACAATTTTCTTCTGGTGATACAGCAATACGGTATTGCTTGCGAAAATGTGAGATTTCTTCGGGGGTGCGGTTTCGAATTATTTCCGGCGGTAGCCAAAACGTATTGATGACTTCATTATTGCGTGAGACTTTACCAGCGGCTTCTTCACGTGTCATTAACCCACCGGAACCTTTAGCGGCAATAGAGCGGAGAAGTTGTTGCTGTAAAAGTTCTTCTTGAACTTTATCAGAATCGATATTATTTTCAAGATTATGTAAGTGTTGTTGGATGAGACTATTTGGGTCGCGGGTGTGCTGTTGGGTGGAGATTTGATCAGCGTTGGTGTTTATACCAAGCTGCGATTGGGCCAGGGCATCAATCATGTGGCCAAACCCATGTGGGTTCTTTTTTGGGCGATATGTCATTGTTGGGGTAAAATTGTGATGGAATGAATGGTGGTAATATGTCTGAAGGGGGAAGTGGGGGTAGTATGGTGTGGTGTTGGTAGTAACAAGAGAAAGTGATGGGGGGTGGGGGTGGGTCTGATTGTGGGGATCTCTTGGGGGGACGAAGAGGGCTATAAAATGCGGAAATGGTGATAAATAACTGAACAGAACAGGAATGGGGTCGGTGAGAGGGAGTTTTGAGCGAGGAAAAAACAAAAAAGATGAAAAAAAAAAGAGCAAAAAATGTAACAATTTGAAAACTGTCAACAAATGGGGGCTATTAGCAGGTGAAACGTAATGGAAATAAAATATATAAATATTTACCAGTGTCATTGTGATTTAGTTCGGTATTGCATCCATTTCACCGTATATTTTAAAATGTTGTTTTTTTTGTGTAAAAATCGATGCGAAAACAAACAAAAAAAAAAAACTTCATCCTCACTACAAATTGATTCGCCGTGATAAATGGCCTCGTTTCATACGTTTACATGCTTATTACATCACCACTATCGTTATTAATCTATTACTCATTCATCAACAGATTTTACCCCCAGCTTTCCCGGTAGAACTATCCCAACGGGTTTTTTTCCCCTCTTTCTCCACCACCGTTAAGAACCAATTCAAATTAAAACTTTAAAGCGTTCAGAATCGCTAATCAATTACCTAAATCATAATTATAATGTCAATATATAGATTACTCGTTGTTGACACCAAAACTCGATCCAAATTATACGATTCGAACGATAATTTTCAACAACAACTCAAATCGGCCCCAGCTGCATTTCATAATGTCTGTATGATAACTGATCGCATTGTTGAAGAAATTGTATCGGTATTCACCGGGGATTGTGATTCAGGAAGCGAATTATATGATTGTTGTGGCGATGAATCCAATCCAAATGATTGTTGCGACCCATTTTCAATAATTCCTCAATCCCATACCATTCTCTTTACAGATTCAGTACTATCAGATCAATCCATGATACATACTGTTGATGGTGTATCACCAAAACATTTACCACGCGGTGTCCCGCTTCAAAAAAAATTAATCACAATTCTTCCCACATTTGATGAACTTCGTGATGAGCTTGGAAAACAACAACTCTCGAAGGAATCGAAGTTAATTATTAATAATTTGAGTATTTTGTTACCAAATGGGATGGTTTCTCATATTGATTTAATTTCACCAACTTTTTCCCCTTCATTATCATTTTGTGAAGAACCAAAAGAGAACAGTTTACCTGCAACTGCAGTTTTACCATTATCTGATCCACAAACTCATGCAGAACAACCTCCATCGGCTCCAGTAGTTGAATTCAAATCAAGCTTTTCTCCAGATAATTCACTCTTTTTGCCCCACCCGCAATATTATGACACCAACCATATCAAAGCAACAACGCATGTACCATACCAATCTACTACCCAAAATAACATATCACAAGACGAAATTGTTAATCCTATTTCATCCCCATTTAAAGCGAGATATTCTCTTCATTATATAATCGCCACAATGGTTCATAATGGAGTTCTTCAAAAATTTTTATTAGCATTAACGACTTCTTCTGATGTCCCAATTAGTCTTATCAAAGACAGAGAAGAGATTAAACTCGATCTTCTCCCAATTACAAAACTTCGTGATGTGAAGAATTTATATCAACATGAACACGAATCAGGTATTATTCTACTGTGGCAGTCCTTATATATTGTCCTTCGCTCAATTCAACAATCCCCATTGCATTCTAACGGGATTAGTGATGAAATTGATGATAAATTACATGGATTTGCGTCTAAACATGGATACCAACTCCCATTACAAGCAATCTTTCACAGTGATTTCGAACCAATCTCAAACGGTGATAATAATAAATACCAAAACGGTTTTGATCGATTTAAGAATTTTTTCTCATCTAGTCCTGAAGAATCTCCCCCGCAGAAAACCCCAACTACTCCATATTCCATCTTTAACTCTATTATTCTCTCCACACATGATGAGTTAATACGGCTTGGTGATATTCTAAAAAATAAACAAAGTTTATTCCAAAGTTGTGAGCCAAAAACTCAATCAGTTCGCCCCCAAACTGTTTCAGCTGAGACCCCACCCCGACCGATTGAATTCAACCCACATACGAAACATACATTTCATAATTTGTCCCCAATTTATGAAGATTTTAAAGAAGAATCAAAATCAAATCAAGTCCGACATGTTGGTCGTTTTACAATTGAAAAAATTTCCCCATTATCTTCCCCCCCACCTGATGACCAATTAACCCGTCAACTTCAACCCAAATTGATAACAACTAAACAACCGATTACAAAAGATCATACCCCATCCGATCTCCATAAAGCGTTATTATCAAATCATTGCGATCAACATAATTATTACACAACCCAAATCTCTGATAATGATAGTGATGTTTCCACTGTCGAAGATATGTATATCCCAATCCAAGATGGGTTAGAACATTCTTCGAGTCAAATTCATCAAAATGATGAAAATAATCAACAACACAATCATGGAATAGATGACAACTTTGTAAACCCGAGAAGACGCCTACTCAGACCACCATTTGGATTAACTCGTGCTCATTGGATTAAGATTGCAATTGGTTCTATTTTTGTATTAGTATCATTATTGTTTATTATATCTTTATTCAAATGTGGTGGGATTGGCTGGGATGAGTGTTAGATTACAACTTCAATGATGACAATATTATAACTGCAATCAATCTGATGATAACACTAATTCTTCCTTTTTTTTTTTTTACAAATGCTTTCGCTTATAACCTCTTTCAAACTCATCGAGATGATCGCAACAATCACAATGTTTATATAATATATTTATTTCTATACAAAAATGTTCACATTATTCAACGAACTCAACGTCTCTTTAGATTAAAAATCATACTAAAAATTAATCTAAAGTTTTGCTTCTCACTGAAAAAGTGATGACGAACGTAAGTTATCAAAACCACCAATAAAAGTTTCTGGGACTTGTTTTTCAGATTCAAGATAATTAAATGGACAAGTGGTATGATGGGATTCTGGTAATTTTAATTCTTTAAGTGTTGCTTGACGGAATGCATGAAATGGTTCTCTTTCAAGTTGGACAATACGAACAAGGACAGAATCAGAGGCCTTTTCGAGTGCATATGTTTTTGCCTTTTGGAAGTATGGGCATGATGGGAAGCCAGAAACAACAAGGCGTAGAGGGGTAGCCATTTTCTTAAAAATATAATATCAGAG
>Ga0256901_1001096_pt1 | contig 14049 bp, 16 predicted proteins | sample MC6MC0689MT_FD_190200 | JGI IMG/M metagenome (GOLD analysis project Ga0256901, IMG submission 190200) | Metatranscriptome of enriched soil aggregate microbial communities from Iowa State University, Ames, United States - MC6-MC0689-MT... | ecosystem: Environmental > Terrestrial > Soil >... | reverse complement strand
TCGGACCGCCGACGATATAGCGGGCATGGGCCTGGCGCAGGATGTCGCGATACAGGGGTGTCTGATAGGCCGCGCGATAGCGGGCAGGTTCCTGCGAAAATCCGACAATGAACGTGACGCCGGGACGCATGCTGAGAACGGACTGATAGGCGCAAAAGTCGTCAATTTCAGGACGGTCGCGCAGGGCTGCATAGAGTGTGCGTTCGCGCCAGTCACGATATTCGCTATAGACGGGCGGCGGCACCTCAATGTGGCGCATCTCAATCATTGGTGCCGGGGTGATCGCATTGCTGGTTGCCCTGAACGCGTCGGCATAGCAAAGGATCTCGTGTCGCCACTCTCCCTTCAGATATGTCGTCACGGATCGTTCTGCGTCAGCACGCGCAGCGATCACACAGGCCAGCGCGCCGAGACTTTCAAATGCCGTCAGCTCCATGACGGTGTGGCCCTGTAATGCCGCGTAGGTGGCGTGTGCCCGTGGTCCCGTACGATCACGTCCGGATAGCCGTTTGGCTACGGGCAGTTTCTGCCGTTCCGCGACATCGACGCAGGAGTGGAGGAGGTAGTGTGCAGGATGTGTCATCTGGTTCTCATGGCGTTTCATCAGGCGGCCGGGCGGGAAAGCAGGGCGCTGTAAATGCGTGTCAGATCCGCAATGGTGTGGATGTTGCCGACACTGAACTCTTCTGCGAAGGGATCGACCTGGAATTCATCTTCGAGTGCGATAAACAGTCTGGCGATTTCCAGCGAGTCCATGCCTATTTCGTCGATGAGCGCCTGTTGAGAGGTAACTGTGCTGTGGCTCTTGTGGGCGAGCGACAGAATTTGCCTGACATGGTCGGTAATCTTTTGTTCGATGTCCAGAATCAGCATGTATAGCCTCCGTCTACAATAAGCGTTTGTCCGGTTATGAAAGCTGCAGCGTCGGATGCGAGGAACATGACTGCATCGGCGATCTGTTCTGCATCAGACAGGTGGCGAAGCGGGGTTCTTCGTGTGATGCGATCCCTTCGGGCATCATTGACAGACGCAACCAGATCACTGGCAAAAAAGCCCGGTGCGACTGAATTGACCCGGATATTCTGCGGCCCGAGTTCGCGGGCCATTGACCGTGTAAAACCATCAAGTCCCGCTTTGCTTGCGGTATAAACGGATACGCCCTGATGGCCGCGTACCGCATTGATCGAAGAAATATTGATAACGGCGCCGGTTCGGCGCGGCATCATGACTTTGACACAGGCGCGCGTCAGCAGGATCGGCGCGGTGAGGTTGATGGCGATCATAGTCTCAATGTCGCGATGACCGGTCATTGTGAGCAATCCTTCGATCAGCATGCCTGCGTTATTGATGAGCAGGTCAATCTGGCCAAAGCGCTCTATCGTCAGGGCAACAAAGCGCTGTAACTGTTCGCAGGAGCCTGTGTCGACAGGGTGCCAGAACAACCGTTCCTGAAAAATTGCAGAACCGTGTTTTCCTGCAGGCAAATCGATTTCCGGTGGTGCACTGCGACTGAAAGTGGCGACATTCCATCCGTGCAGGAGAAGCCGGCGTACGACGGTCGCGCCGAGCCCGCGGCTGCCACCGCTGATAACCGCCGTCTTCGTCCTGCTGGCATGAGAACAGACAGCAAGAACATTTTTGACTGCTACAGAAGACTGAACGGACATTGTGATCACGCAGCCCTTATTTTTTTGAGCCGGTCGGAATACATAGGCTGATCGGTCAGCTCGATGACAACGGGAATTTTAAAAGCTTCAAGACGCGTCTTACAATATGCGCGGACACGCTGCTGCAGTGCGCTCAGCGGTTCGGGCTCCGTCAGGCGCAGCACTGCGCGCACAACCATTCCGGTAACGGGGCTGGGTTTTCCGGTCACTGTTGCTTCCGCAACATGATCCATTTCCAGCAGGATGTTTTCGACTTCGCCGGGATAGACCTTCTCGCCCCCGACATTGATCAGTTCAGATCTGCGCCCCAGGATTCTGATGTAGTCGCCATCAGCGTCGACTGCATCCTCTGTATTGAAATAGCCGTCTTGGTCAAAGGCAGCGGGCGCGTTCAGATATCCAAGCATCGCCATTTCGGATCTGACCCAGAGGGTGCCATTAATGATTTTGTGTGCGAAGCCATGGCTGCCGAGCTTCATCCAGAGGGAATGATTATCCTTTGATACTGTTGGCAGGATGCCGACTTCAGAGAGGCCGTAGGTCTGCTTAAACCGTACGGCGGGCAGGATGTCATTGAGTTTCCTGAGGGTCTGGAGTGGCATCGGTTCGGTGCCGTAGGTGATCAGGCGCAGACTGCGCAGATCGTGCCGGGCGAATTCGCCTGCGATCAGGCTCATTGTCAGAAACGTCGGTGTTGTGGGCAGCGTATCGGCGCGATGAAGCGCGACAGCCTGATAAATGGATTGTGGGCTGCGCTCTGCGGCGGTGATGACGCAGCCGCCGTGCACCAGCGTGCTGATCAGGGTATTGATACCCCCGATATGATCAGGCGAGAGGAAGGCGAGGGTACGGCGCGGGCGCAATGTGCTGCGATCGTAATGGGTAATCAGCTTCGCAAAGTTCAGCACCGCAGCTTTGCAATGCCCGGTCGTCCCAGAGGAAAACAGCACCAGGCCAGGCAGCGCGCCGCTGCGCAGGTGCTGATAGTAAGGGTGATCCGCGCGACGGTTGTGCGCGACGACACGGCCGTCTGCAAGAATCTGTCGTTCGACCTGCGCGATCTGCAGAAGCCGGGTCCGTTTTTCTTCGGCGGCCGCAGGTAATGGAACAATGATGTTTCCGTTTTCAATAAGAGCAATGAGAAGCGCACATGTCCCGGGGGTATATAAGGCATCAAACGATACAACCTGGCCCGGTTCAATAGTATTTTTACGGATGAAAATTTTATAGTCTTTAATTAGACGGATAAGTTCGGTGTAGCTTATCTGCCGGTCATGAAAAACCATCGCATTTGTATCACCGAATTCCGACAGTATTGAAGAAATTATTGTCCGGTACATGACACGCCTTCCATCGTTGGGAAATACGGGCAGCAGAGCGGCTCATCATCTTGAGCGAGGCAAGTAAAACATAAAAGATCTCAATGCCGTTTGCTGGAGACAGTGAGCCATAAATATTGCGGAAATAATAGGCATCATTCTGATACCTTTGCTTTATAAAATATCATCAGAAATACTACACAATTTCATTATTAACATGTAGCTAGCAACTAAATACCGTTTTATAACTTTCTATATTTGATAGGGTGGAGCTACGGCAGGCGTTTATTATTGGTAGCAGAAACTTGTGGCAGCGGAGACGCAGGTTTTTCCGGGGGCACAGCGATATCGCTTCATTGCCGTCAGGGGGGAGGGTTCGCTGGTTTAACAGCGGCAGCGGAGATGGCCTGCGATGGGAGCATACCACGTCACAGTTTGAAATGAAGCGATCCGTGTCGCGCTGCTGGCAGACGCATTGAGGAGAGAACCGGGGGTCACTAAAAAACGACCACCGGGTACGGGAGGGTTATCCCGGGTCAGAGAATCCCGACTATCAGTTTAATCACCCGTTCTGAGAGATGAAGCGATGAAAAAATATTTGTTGTTCATGATGGGATTTGCATTGTGTCTGATCAGTATTTTTAATTATTCGACATGCTCAATGAGTGGCGAGGATAAGGATGCTCTGGTTGTGTATTCACCCGGTAAAGTTGTCAGATATACGCCCGCGGATTTACAGAAATATTTTCAGACAGACGTTATCAGAACAAGAACGCCGTGGAGCGGTGACCGTAAGCTGGTTTACAAAGGGACACCATTGCTCGCCATTCTGCAGCGTGCCGGGATCGAGGGGGCTGCCGGCGTTAAACTGAGCGCAGAAAATGGTTTTGCTGCCACCATCTCTGTTGACGACATCAGATTATACAATCCGATTATTGCCAGTGCGGTGGGATGCAGCGATGCCGAAGTGGCCAGCAGAAAATGCCTGCCAGACGCGTTCAGACCGCTGTCCGTTCAGGATTTCGGGCCGCTGTTTCTGGTTTGGCCATATGATCAGATGCCAGCCTCTGCTAACCCATGTGATCATTCCTACTGGCTGTGGTTTCTCAATGAGATCCGGGAGAATTAGCCGGCATCCCGAAACACAGGGTCTGGTTTGCAAAACGGGATCTGTGTTTATCGGCGCACAGGTCCCGCGCCGGAAATGGCGGCCCCGGGTTGCTATCACCGGTCTGGCCATCATTGTGATGTTCCGGTGGTGCTGAAAGCGGTTCCGGACCTGCTGGCATTCTGCAGTGGGGTTCGGATTTCAATGGCGGCGGCCGTGTGGGTGGGGCAAGCCGGGTGCCGGTGACTGCGCTGAATGCGCCGCGGGATAACGCTGGCGCTGCTGGTTTTAACAAAGCTTTTCACAATGTTTCATGAATGGAGATTTTCAATGAGCGGTTCACAGAAAAAGGGCGTCACTGAGAGGTTAGAGCATCGGCTGGAGACAGCAGAACAGACGCTGGCGGCGTTTGCCAGCCGGCTTGCAGCGCTGGAACGGAGAGCTTTTTCACAAAACCGGCACCGCTGGGACCTCATCGAGAAGATTGCCGATTATTTCAGGGGGGCACAGGTAGCGGGCGACTATGCAGAATTTGGCGTTTTCCGCGGTGAGACCTTTGCCCATGCCTGTAAATACATGGCGCCCTGGTTCAGGGATATGCATTTCTGGGCATTTGATTCATTTGAGGGGTTGCCTGCGCCGCGTTCATCCTCAGACGTCGATCCGGCGAGCGGCTATAGCGGCGGTTTTTTTCAGGGGCAGTTTGCGTGTTCTGAAGCTGCTTTTCGCGATTACCTGTGCAGTCGGGAGGTGGATATGGCAAAGGTTCATACCGTCGCCGGCTGGTTTTCGGACACGCTCTCAGCTGAGGCGTCAGCCGCGCACAGGCTGCGGAAAGTGGCTTTGGCGTGGATCGACTGTGATCTGTATGAATCAACGGTTCCTGTTCTTGATTTCCTCACCGACAGGCTCTCGGTTGGCACAGTGCTTGTTTTTGATGACTGGCGGTGTTTTCGTAATCTTGATGATTACGGACAGCGCAAAGCATGCCAGGAATGGCTCGGGAGAAATCCGCACATTAAATTGAACTTACTGATTGATAATGATTATAACGGATACGCGTTTTCAGTTGCTGCTGTCGGGGCTGCAGCTACATAAGTAACAGGCTGGAAAGCGTCAGGTGGCCTTCTGCGCCTCACCCATGACGAGACAATGGCGAGACAATGACCAGACAGTGACGAGACGGCGTGATTGCACGACTGATATCGTCCTGTCTGATGCGCGCATTCTGTGCTGGCTTACGTTGCGGGGACTCTGCCGGCTTGGATTGAAGCGTATCCGGGCATGTTGTTTTGTCCGGTCTGTCCTGCAGTCATATCGGGATGTTTATTAAAGCAGCACCACGGAACTCGTCTGGTCTCATTGGCGTTTAAGGCTTCAGGGGTTTCAACATCCCGCAGTGACTGATGCGTGCGGTGGGGGGCGTAACAGAAACCCGCATTTGGGAAGGAAGGAGAAGGACATGGCTGAGAATGGCTATGCAGCACGATGCGAGGCCGACGGAACCTGGTCGGTGATCGATGTGTTTAAATCCGAACCGGTCGTCTTCAAAGGTCATCTCCAGATAAATCTGTCAGAAGAAGAGGCCAATGATGCAATTGTGCAGCTTTGTCGTAAATACATAGAACGTCATCACGAGGGCGGGAGCGGCCGGTTACCTTAGGTCGTGTTGGTAAAGTGGATTCCCAAATCAGCTGAAGCGTGGTTCAAGGCTGCTTTTCAGGAGGCAGTTATGGCGCGCCGCGATCTTAGCGAGCAGGAATGGGTTCTGATTGAGAGCTTGTTGCCTGCTGAGCGAGGCCGAAAGTCCCAGCCTTCTCTGGATAACCGCCGTTACCTCAACGGTATGCTTCAGGTTCTGCGGATTGGCTGCCTCTGGCACGACATGAGCGGTACGGCAAATGAAATTCGGTTTATGGCCGGTTTCGACGCTGGGCGGAACAAGGCGTATAGGATGCGCTTTTGGAAACCCTCGTCGAACCGGGCATAACTGAGGACTGGCAAGATATGATCGACAGCACGACTGTTCGTGGCCATTCTCAGGCTGCGGCGCAAAAGGGGGACTTATAAGGAAGTTTTTGGTCGATCACGCGGTGGCTTTGCGACAAAAGTCCACGCCTTTACAGAGGGTCAGGGACGCCCGCCTGGCTTCGTTCTCACAGGCGGAGAGGCTTCGGATGACAACGCGGTTGAGGACTTGATGTCCATTGCTGTGCGATGGCTGCCTCACTTTGTCAACATGACCTGATAGGCGACCTCGGTTTAACACCCAGGCTTTGTATGGGGTCGACACTGAGGTTAAAACCTGGGTTATTAGAAAGGTAATTACCCAGGTGAATTCTCAACCTAATGTTGACTAGGCGCACGCTGCGGCGTATACAGAATACACGTCAGGGTAAGTTTTCACCATGTACGGTGATCGCGCCTAGCGCCCACCCAGGAGGGGCCAACTGGCACCGCTAGTAACTTGAAGTGGGAATCAAGTTAGAACGTCGACGTACTTTACTCGAGGGCTGCTTTTTTGGCGGCCCTTTTTCATAACCATTGAGGCTTGTCACCATCGTATGAAGTTGCCTTGACTGTGAAACGACTTTTATCAGCAAGGTTTCGAAACAGATGGTGATTTTCAAATTCACCTACTCCATCTCCGCAAAGTCTGTATACAGAATTGGCGACTATATCAGCAATCTGTATCCCATCCTGACTTCTGCTGTCTTGAAATGCGAGATAAACAGGAACGCCATATATTCCTGCGAGCTTCTGTTCTAGATTTTTTTGGATATATGATCTTTCTTGCTTGGAATATCGTCCGCTGTCCGGAAAGATATTCACGTGCTTTGCCCCATGCACGTTGAATGATGCGCACGCCTCACTCAACATTCTTTGATAAATGGCCTTTTCTCCAAGTTCTTTGATCGCCCATCTGCCAAGATCGGTTGAGTTGGCACTGGTGACGATAACAGAGCTATTTTCCGACTCGTCGGCTAGAATATCAAAGAACGATTTTCTCTGATCTTCTGACAAAAGGCCTCCTTTGATTTCCCCTTTTTATTAATCGTTTTTCTAAAAGTTTTAATAGTCCTAGCTGCATCTGACGCATTTATAGCAATCGCAGCTACCAGAAACGTGTGTTTATCGGCAATGTCACAACCGCCACTTTCATCGCAGAATATTTGCATTTGTCGAAGTACCAAATCATCTGGTTCATATAACTGATGATCGAAGCGGCAACTAGCGTCAAGCATTGGTTTACCATCGGGCGTAGGCGCTGGATATCGTGGGAAAGCTCGTGCGTGATGCCTTCGAAAGAACCAGGACCGAGTGGCAGTACGGGCTGCGGACGTTCCAGCGCCTGGATTTGTGTCTTCTCATCGACGCGCAGCACAACCGCGCGATCTGACGGATTGAGGCAGAGCCCAACGATATCCCTGGCCTTGTCAACAAAAAGTGGATCGGTCGGGATATTGAAATACTTCGAGCGATGCGGCTGAACGCCAAACAATGTCAACATGCGCCCCACAGTGGTTCTGGACAGACCTGTCGCCGCCGCTGCGGACCGGACTGTTCAGGTGGTGCCGTCGGCAGGTTTTCTGTCAAGAACCGTACGCAGCAGGTGTGCCACTTTCTCTTCGTCATGAGTTCTCGGTCGTCCCGGCCTGGCTTCACCGTAAAGCCCAAAGCGTCCCTGTTCGAACCACCGCTTTCGCCAATGGCAGATCGTCGGGTTCGTCGTCCCGAGCCGGTGGGCGGTCGCGGTGTTAGCTTCGCCATCGGTTGACGCTATCACAATCTTTGCACGGCCAGCCAAACTGTGCGATGCTGAATGGGAATGACTGATGCACTCCAGTTCCTCGCGCTCGCCTTCACCCGGGCAAACTATGCGTTGCTACGGTCGACCCATGCGCGCCATATCCGTTCTCCTTGCAAACAACGAATCTTCCGTCCGTCCAGGGTATTTGTAGAGCTATTTGCGGGACAGGATACCGGGTCATTTGAGGGTTGCCGATACAGTTTTGCGTCAGTCAGTCCGTAGCGCCTGTTTGACGTCTCTGCCTTTTTGCGCCCGTCACGCCCGATGGAATGTCCGCCTGGACGGACGACAAGATTGCGGTCTTTCGCGTCGGGCGCCACCGGCGGTATGCGGGATTTACCGTTATCATTTTTCTGAAAAAGTGCGGAACAAAAAGTCCTGGTGCACATTATCAGGCCAGTCAGTCAATGGAGGATAATGCACATGTTAAAAGGCGGATTGCTTTGGCTTATCGGGTTACCGCTCCCTGTAATTCTGGTGCTCTGGTTGATGGGGTATCTCTCTTAAATGTCTGACATTAAGCAGAGTTCAGCGATCCAGACCGGGAGGGAACTATGATGTCCCATTATGTTTACTACATTGAACCACAGTCGGGCGGACGGTGGGCGGTTAAAGAGTCGCTTGCGGGCCAGACTGTAACCCTGAACGGTCAGGCGTGTCGCAACCTGAGCCGGGAAGAAGCCGAAGAACTGGCGGAATATCTGACCGCTCTGGATAACGACCTGGCTGCATGAAGCCAGCGCGTTTCTGTCATACATAGACGGACACAGACCTGAAACAAGCTCACTCCGGCTGAAAAGGGCTTAAATGAGATCAGTCTGCGTTTACAACATAACTAATCGCTCGAGCTTGTGTCGTCGGAGCAGGTTCATGGCCGCGACCATTTCAGCCATTTTAACCAGCTTTGTTTCTGACGATCCGCTCCCCTGCCTGACATTGCCATCGATAACAATCAGGCGATGATCATCGCGCGCCAGACCTCTGTCTGGCGTGGCGGCAGATGTACAAACCCGCAAGGCGTGGAGCGATGGCGGAGATTATTTTCAGGACACGTCTTGACCGCGCGCAGGACCGCCATATCTCCTGGTTATTCACTGTTATAAACGTGCTCGGTTGCGTTGGTGAATGGCCCCGGCGTCGCCCCACCCCCTGCAGCCGGGGCTTTTTTGTATGCAGAACAAAGAGAGCGTCTCACGCCAGTGCCACCGCTCCTTTCAGGGACGATCAGCCGTGACGAGGCTTTGTTCGTTCGACAGACAGGTTGTTGTGGTGTCATGCCGTTCGCTGAGCCTTGACGATCCGGCTCAGAGCGATTTCTGGCGGCCCGCTGGCTTCACGTACGCTGATGGATTGTTTGACAACCAAAAAAAGCGGCCTTTCGGCCGCTTTTTTCTGTCACCGGGACAGTGTTAAATATCGTAGTGGCTGCGGGCGATATCGCCGAGGCCTGCGGCGTCGAGGTTTTTCAGTGGCGCGAGAAATGTGACCTGAATGACGCCAGGGTCGCGGCCAATCTCGATTGCTCCATTGACGGTCGCTCGGTTGCGGACTTCTGCAACAGTCATCCCGAGCAGTCGTGCTGCTCTCTCCAGCCCGTTGACGATGGCCGCATTCATACCGGGTGCCGTGCCGATGACGGAAATTGGTGCGACTTCTTCGGTGTGCTCAACGCCCCACTGTTCAGCGAGCCTTGCTGCTTTGAGTTTTTCATCGGCGGTGAATGGCCGTGCCAGCGGGGGCAGATCTTCGGGCAGTGGGAACAGGACCGGTCCATCGTTGTTGTAGTTCTTCAGAACCTCAACCTGGAGTGTGACGCTGCCTGCAACATCCATTGTGTGACCGGCGATTTCGCCATCGCCCTGTGAGGCGTGCATGTCTCCCATGTAGACGCCTGCGCCTTTCACTTTGACCGGGCTGACCAGGACGGCCCCTGCGCGCACGGCGTCAATATCCATATGCCCGTCTGTTTTGTGCTCTGAAAGCTGTTCTGGTGTGAGGGCATAACGATGCGGTGCCCCCACCAGAAAGGCACCGAAGTCGCCGGCATTGTGGGAATCGGGCATGGCAATCGAGGGTGTAGTGCCGAGCTGGCCGAGGAACGGCCGCATGCGGACGATGGCACCGACGAGATCGGATGGTGCATAGTTGAGGATCGAATGCTGCACGGAATTATCGGGCAGCGACGCATAATGATCGGCATTGCGGGCGATTTTCTGCGCTGCGGACTGAGGCAATGTGAGGCCGACAGACTGTGTGTCATCAAAAACCACAGTATATCCATGCTCCATGGTGAAGGGCCTGACTGGTTCTCCGCATTTGTCGCAGCGCACAGAATCCTGGCCAATGCCTTCGATGTGCGTTTCAGGCCAGACTTCATCACAGGTTGGGCAGCGGGCGGCCACGAAAGGATCACCGAGGCAGAACTGATTGGAGACGGTGTCGTGACCGGATGCTGTCGCAAGCGACGTTACGGAAATGTCGCGGATTCGAATGACGACGCCGTCGCCGACTTCTGCGCCGTCGATGAAGACGGGTCTGGTCACTTCATGGCCTCCGCGCAGCCGCGGTGTAATCATCGGTCCCCAGCAGCCCGGCGCCGTATTGGCGATGATTGTGCCACCGTCCTGCAAGGGGCCGAGCATTGGTTCCTGCGGGTCGAGCACACTGTTTGTGAAGCCATCCACCACGATGCTGCGTTTTGCACCGGTAAAATTGCCATCCGCCATGATAGTCTCCTCTTTGTTTCCTGCTGACTGTAGCTGAGAGGAACTATTTTGCTAATGCATTTTACGCGTCTTTACGCCGCAAAGATTTCACACAGATACACAATCCCGACGCTCAACCAGGCGACAGGGGTCTTCGATGGGCGCGGTGCCGAGGCGGTTGCGGGTGCAGAAGGCGGCGCTGAGAGCTTTTCCGATTGCGATTGAGTGACCGGAAATGCCCGCTTTTTTAGGGATGCGCTCTAGTCTGCTGCCGGATCCGTTGCCCCTGGCACGTGTTCGGCTGGAATGATGCCCCGGTGTTCCGCATATCGTGCAATCAGTACAACGGCGGACAGGGCTATGATGATTGGCACGGTAAGACACAGCACCCGCAACACGGCTGAAGTGATCTGTCGGATGAGGTTGTGGGATCTGAGGTGCATGCTGCGATTTTACCGGTAATGTTGTTAAGCGAATACAAAAGGCGATATTAACTGTGTTGTGGTCCGGGGCCGCCTGATCAGGCTGGTGCTGCAATGTCGGCTGCTGCCAGCGTTGCCGGAAGTGCTCCGGCCGGGTGCTCATTCTGGTCGAAGCGGCCTCCTGTGCTGGTCCATGAGGCGATCAGAATACGAACCCGCCCCGACGGCATTGGGAGAGACGTTCAGGAAGCGTGGCTGTAGCGACAGGATGTGCCAGGGAAAGGGTCGTTTACCCTGCAAAAACGGCCGCAAAATCATGTCGCTGTGTAACAGCGGCGGGGACGGCATTGTTACGGGTCGCGAAAGCCAGGCCATTGTTTCTGTCTGTCCCATAATCGAAGCGAACTTCTTCTGCCACAGTGGGGCATCGCAAGGACCGGTTTTCCCGACCGGTGCGCGAAACGATCTTGTCTGCGGGGCGAGGCCCGTCAATTCGCTCTGCGTTGAAGCGATCGGTTAACTCTTTAAATGGAGCGAGCGCGTGGTCAGTAAGCGCATGATGGGAGCAGGAGACATGGTGACCGGGACAAGCGGGGGCGCCAAAGCCCTGGTTCAGTGTAAATAATTCGACATGTTTCATAGCCGGTTCACTGACTCCTGTCAGATGATTGCAGTGCGTCCGCAGACATTACAAACTGCACTGCGGCAAGGCTATCCCCAGAGCTCGCGAGCCTTATGTTGGGAGGGGGAAGACCTCCGGTTGCAAGGCGGCGCCCGCGCATCCCGAACGGGCGCGCTGTGTCTTAATCTGCGCCACAGGCATGCCGCATCTGTCACAATCGGTTCTGGTGCACAGCGATGCCTGCAGAATGGCGATTTTAACCGATAAGCAGATGTTGCTTTTCGCGGCGATATCCGCTCAACGTTGCGGCTGAGACTGACGCAGCCCGTACCGCTGACCGGAGACCACGATCGGTTCACGGGCTGAATGATAAAATGGCAGGTTCCATCCATGCGCTTTGAGACCGCTTATTCACTTGCAAACCACAATACGTTCGGGCTTTCGTCGCAGGCTGAATATGCAGTGTGGCTGGAAACAGACGATGATGTTGCACAGTTTTGCGCGTTTGCCGCGGACAGAGCGCTTGATAGTTTTATCCTCGGCGGCGGCAGTAATGTGGTGCTTCGCCCTTTTGTGGCCGGTGCTGTGGGTCTGATGATGAGTAAGGGGCGGGCGATTTCCGACTCCGGCGAACGCTCTGTTTTTGTAACGGCAAAAGCCGGCGAAGACTGGTCGGACTTTGTCAGCTGGACAATCCGCAGCGGTGTTTCGGGGCTCGAGAATCTGGCCGGTATACCAGGCACCGTGGGTGCTGCGCCGCTACAGAATATCGGGGCCTACGGGATGGAACTGGCTGACCGGTTTCACAGCCTGACGGCCTATGATCGCATTGATCGCTGCAAGGTGTCGCTGACGCGCGAACAGTGTCAGTTTACCTACCGCAACAGTATGCTCAAAGAAAGCGGGCGTTTTATCGTTCTCGATGTGACCTTTGCCCTGCCGCGCAGATGGCAGCCGGTGCTGACCTATCAGGGACTGAAGGACGAGCCTGCGCTCACGGATGCTGCAGCCGTGATGGAACGGGTGCTGTCGTTGCGCGCAGGCAAGCTGCCCGACTGGAGACTGCTGGGCAATGCCGGTTCATTTTTTCATAATCCTGTCGTGCCGCCGGACGTCGCAAATAAGATCGATGGGGCTCCGCGTTATCTGCAGCCAGACGGCCAGGTTAAGCTTTCGGCTGGATGGCTGATTGATGCCTGCGGGCTAAAGGGAATGCGCATTGGTGGTGCGTCGGTTTACGATAGTCATGCGCTGGTTCTCGTGAACAGGGGTAACGCGAGCTATGACGACGTCGCAGCTGTCGCGGCGGCAGTGACGGATCATGTCGCGCGGCGCTTTGGCGTGACGCTTGTTCAGGAACCGCGCACTGTCTGAGCCCGGTATTGTCTGTGCCATGCGACGTTTGAGCGGATGCCATTGCCGGATAAACTATGGTGTGTTGCGGGCGATATCCATAAAGGCTCTGATCAGCGCTCCGGTACTGCGTTCAGTGAGGCAGATGGCGGCTTCGTCCATCAGCATATCGCCGGTGCCGATCCGGATGGCTTTCAGTCGCATATCGGCACTGAATTCGGCTTTCGACACAAATCCGATACCGGCGCCACTGGCTACGATTTCACGCACGGCTTCGCGTCCTTCCGCTTCAATAACCGGAGTGAGCTGAAGGCCTCTTGACTGTGCCAGCTCCTCGAGCTTTCTGCGGGTTTTTGAGCCCTGTTCGCGGAAAATCAGCGGCATCTCCGCCAGTTGCTCGAGCGTTAAGGATTGCGACCGTGACGCTGGATGGTTGACGGATGCAAATGCGATGATGGGTGAGGAGCTGAGCTTGTGGATTTCGAAATCCTGTGAATCCGGTATTTCGCCAAGAATCCCGATATCGGCTTTGTAGCTGTGGAGCGCTTTGATAACGGACTGGGTATTGCCGGCGGTTACGTTGATTTTCACATCGGGATAGCGATCACGGAACGCGCGCAGGATATTGAGCAGATGATGGGCCGCGTCTGCAACAATGGTGAGATTGCCGGTTCTGAAGGCGCGGGATTCTGCAAGCAGTTCATTGGCCTGTTTTTCGACTTCAAACAGGCGGTGGGTGATTTCAAGCAGTTTTCGGCCCGGTTCGGTGAGTGTGACCTGTTTTTTGTGACGGTGGAAAAGCAGGATGTCATATTCCTCCTCCAGTTTTCGCACCTGGTCTGAAATCGCCGGCTGGGTGAGATACAGCGCCTCGGCGGCCCGCGAGAAGCCACCATAGATGGCGACATGATGAAAAGCCCGAAGCTGAACATATCTCATTGCGTACTCCTGTAACTGCAGGAACCGGGATCGTCTGATCCATAAGTTAGGTTTATAGTTTGATCTGAAAGAACGATTTTACAAATAGTCCAACAAATCTCAC
>Ga0256901_1001088_pt1 | contig 14089 bp, 11 predicted proteins | sample MC6MC0689MT_FD_190200 | JGI IMG/M metagenome (GOLD analysis project Ga0256901, IMG submission 190200) | Metatranscriptome of enriched soil aggregate microbial communities from Iowa State University, Ames, United States - MC6-MC0689-MT... | ecosystem: Environmental > Terrestrial > Soil >... | reverse complement strand
TGCATTTGCAGCTAAAATTTTAAAGATAGAACTAAAATTAAGTAAATTAAATACGTTAATTTGTATTGTTTGTTTTAACACTATTTAACAGATAATTTTTCACGTTTTTTACATCTTTATAGCATGTTTAAAGAAATTAAAAATAGATATCTCAGGTATTTAATCGTCTTTATATATTTCATAATTTTATTCTTTTGTGCGCTGCAAATCAACTTCTTATGGCTATTCGGCTATTCTCCATCTTATGCAGATATTAAAAGTCCTTCGCAGCGGGTTGGCTCAGAACTATACACCTCTGATGGCAAATTGATTGGACGTTATTTTAAAGAAAATCGTACACCCGTAGAGTTTAAAGATATTTCGAAGAATGTGGTGAATGCACTAATCGCTACAGAAGATGTGCGTTTTTACCGACATTCTGGTATTGATATACAAGCGTTAGGTAGAGCCGTAGTTGGCATGGGCAAAGAAGGTGGAGCTAGTACGATCACTCAACAGTTAGCTAAAAATTTATATAGAACACGCTACAATAAATCATCGGGCTTAGCTAAAAAAATTCCTTTAGTAAGAACTATCATCCCTAAGCTTAAAGAATGGATGACTGCAATAAAGCTAGAATTTAATTATAGTAAAGATGATATTTTGACGATGTACCTAAACACCGTTTCTTTTGGAAATAATACTTATGGTATAAAAACTGCCGCACGTATCTATTTTAACAAAGAAGCTATTCAATTAAATGTACCGCAATCGGCGCTGTTAGTTGGGATGTTGAAGGCAACCACGTCTTATAATCCTATTAAAAATCCTGAAAAAGCTTTAGATAGAAGAAATGTCGTGCTATCTCAAATGAATAAGTACAAATATCTTAATAAAGAAGAGTTAGCAAATTTTAAAGCCACTGCTATTGGATTAGAAACTGGTGCTGAAGAAGAAGGTAGTGATGGCGATTCTTATTTGAGAGCTGCTGTTGACAAGTATTTAGAAAAGTGGTGCGAAGAGAACAACTACAACCTTTATGAAGATGGTTTAAAGATTTACACCACAATTGATTCTAAATTACAAGGTTATGCAGAAGATGCTGTAAAAGACCAAATGCGAATTTTACAACGCAGGTTTTACAGCGTTTGGGGTAACGAAGATCCTTGGGAAGACAGCGAGCGCAAAAAAGTGGATTATCCAGATAGGGCAAAAAAATCATTACCCATTTATGCTTTGCTGCAGAAGAAATTTGCCAACCAACCAGATTCTGTTGAAGCTTATTTCAACAAGAAGAAGAAAATGAAAATCTTTACCTACAAAGGCGACAGAGATACTTTGTTCTCGACGATGGATTCCATCCGTTATTACGGAAAAATCTTAAATACTGGCATGATGACTTTGGAACCGAAAAGTGGTAAAATCAAAGTTTGGGTAGGCGGCATAGATCATAAGTTTTTCAAATACGACCACGTAAATCAGGCAAAACGCCAAGCTGGATCTACTTTTAAACCATTTGCCTATTTAGCAGCACTAGAAAGTGGAATGAGCCCTTGCGATAAATTTACCGACAAACCTGTTCGAATTGCTTACCAGGATAAAGGCGAAACGAAATACTGGGAACCTAAAAACGCAGATTGGAGCTACAGCTACCAAGAGATGTCGTTACGCTGGGCAATGGGCCGCTCTGTGAATACCGTTACTGCACAAGTTACCGAGAAAGTAGGCTGGGACAACGTGGTAAAATGGGCAAATGCCTGTGGTATCGATAGCCGTTTAGAATCTGTGCCTTCAGTTAGTTTGGGCTCTAATGATGTTACTGTTTACGAAATGGTTAAAGCTTATGGCACTTTCTTAAACGAAGGAAACAAAGTTGAACCCATTTTGGTAGAGAAAATAGCAGACCGTAACGACAACATCATTGAAGAATTTACTGCAAAGTTTAAACGTGCGCTAAGTGAAGAGATCGCTTGGCTGATGCTTTATATGTTTAGAGGAGGTGTTGACGAACCTAGAGGCACCTCTCAAGCTTTATGGGAATGGGATTTGTTCAAGAAAAACAATCAAATTGGGGGTAAAACCGGAACCTCATCAGATTACGTAGATGCTTGGTACATGGGCATCACAAAAGATTTAGTAACAGGTGTTTGGGTAGGTTGCGACGAACGTACCGCTCACTTTAAAAATGGCGAACAAGGCGAAGGTTCTAGAACTGCTTTACCTATTTTCGCTAAATTTATGGAGAAAGTTTACAAAGACCCTTTAAGTGGCTATACGTATGGACCGTTTCCTAAAGCCAAGGTGGAAATTACACGCACCTACAACTGCCCTACTCCTCGCCCACCGGTAGATACGGTATCGACAGATTCTGTTACCGTAGACTCCTTAGACCTAGATATTCCTGCCATAGAGAACATTGAAGCTATTAAGGTTGAGCCTGCAAACACCAAAGTAGAAGAGAAAAAACCAACTACTGAAGCGCAACCAAAACAAGAGGCTACTACCGTGCCGCTTACAAGAAAAGAAGAACGTGAGCTGAGAAGAAAGCAGAAAAAAGAACAAAAAGAGAAGGAAAAGAACCAAAACAACAATTAAGCTTTCATAAATTTAATTGTACGCTCAATGATATTGCCTTAAATTATTCGTTTATGAACAATTTACTTAAAAGAACAACTTTAATTTTAGCGTTAACGCTATTGTGTTTTGCAGCGGCAAAGGCACAGTATTTCGGACAAAATAAAGTCCGTTATAAAAATGAGAAGTTTAAAGTATTAGAGACACCGCATTTTGATATCTACTACTATCTGAAAAATGAAAAAGTAGTTAAGAAATTTGCGCAAGATGCAGAAACTTGGTACAAAATGCATCAGGAAATTTTTAGAGACACTTTCTTTAAAAAGAATCCTATCATTCTGTACAACAACCACCCTGATTTTCAACAAACTACCGCATTGCAAGGCGAAATCGGCGTGGGAACGGGCGGTGTTACCGAAGCCTTCAAAAATAGGGTAATTATGCCTGTAATGGAACTAGGTAGCCAAACTAGACACGTTCTAGGCCACGAGTTGGTGCACGCCTTCCAATACCATATTCTTTTAGAAAAAGATTCTATTCCACTGGAAAACATTAGCCAAACCCCGCTTTGGATGATTGAAGGGATGGCAGAATACCTTTCTGTAGGTAAAAAAGATGCCTTTACTTCGATGTGGATGCGTGATGCATTGTTGAATAGAGATATTCCGTCATTAAAAGATTTAACCAACTCCAACAAGTATTTCCCTTATCGTTATGGCCAAGCATTTTGGACGTTTGTGGGTTCGCTTTATGGCGATACTACCATTGTTCCGTTATTTAAAGCTACGGCAAAATTTGGCTACGAAAACGGTATAAGATATACTTTTGGCTACGATGACAGAACTTTATCTGGACTTTGGAAAAATGCAATTGAACAGCATTACAGGCCGATGTTAAGACCAGACAGTTCACAAATCAGAATTTCCGGAGCTAAAATTATCGATAATAAAAATGCAGGAAACATGAACGTTGCCCCTGCTATCAGTCCAGATGGCAAGTACTTGGCATTTTTATCAGAGAAGGATTTATTCGGTATTGATTTATTCCTCGCTGATGCAAAAACCGGAAGGATTATCCGAAAACTCAGCAGTCAAATTTCTAGTAGCCACATCGATGATTTCAACTTTTTAGAATCTGCTGGAGCTTGGTCGCCTGACAGCAAAAAATTCGCTTTCAGTATTTTTAGCAGAGGAAGAAATAAACTTTTGGTGATCGATATTGCCAATGGAAAAACACTTTCGAATATTTCGATGGATAAAGTGGAACAATTTGGCAACTTAACCTGGGCGCCAAATGGTAAGGATATTGCTTTTTCTGGAATGGTTGAAGGACAAAGTGATATCTTTTCTTACAATTTCGACACAAAACAGGTTACGCAAATTACCAATGATGAATATTCTGATTACGCACCAAGTTATTCTCCTGATGGTAAGAAATTAGTTTTTTCTTCAGATAGGGCGGCTGTACAATCTGGAAACTTCGCCGCAGTAAATCCCATCAATTTAACTATTTATGATTTAGAAACGAAAACACTGAGCAACGTCCCTGTTTTTACGGGAGCAAATAATTTAAACGCACAGTTTTCTGGAGATAGCAAACGCATCTTCTTTTTATCAAACAGAGACGGTTTCAGAAATCTTTATGAGTACAATCTAGAAAATAAAGGTTTAAAACAGCTGACGGATTATTTTACAGGAATTAGCGGCATCACTGAGTTCTCTCCTGCCATTACTGTTTCTAGAAACGATGACATTATCTACAGTTATTACCGTTATCAACGCTATACGCTTTATAATTCAGCTTATAGTAACTTTAGAGCTAAAGATGTAAACGCAAACGATGTTAATTTTGACGCAGCTATTCTTCCTCCAAAAGAAACCGTAGGCGTAAACATTGTTAATTCCAACCTCGGTAACTTCGAAAGGTTTGAAAGATCACATACAGATTCACTTAGAAATATTCCTTACAGGCCAAAATTCAAACTCGATTATTTAGCTAACAGTGGCGGTATTGGTGTAAACACAAGCCGTTTTGGAACAGGTATGCAGGGAGGCGTAATGGGCTTGTTTAGTGATATATTAGGACACAATCAAATTGTAGGCAATTTAGCTATCAACGGTGAAATTTACGATTTTGGTGGTATGGTAGGTTACATCAATCAGGCAAGTCGTATTAATTGGGGTGGTGGAATTTCACATATCCCTTATATCACTGGCTTTATGACACAAAGCATTAGGGAAATTGAAGGACGAGAACTTGGTGTAATCAGCACAAATATGTTGAGGACCTTTGAGGATAAAGTTGAGCTCTTTGGCGCCTATCCTTTTAACAGACAGCATCGCTTCGAAGTTGGAGGCGCAGTATCTAGATACAGCTATCGTCTAGACCGTTTCAACAACTATTACGATTTAAGTCCAGACGGAACCTACTTAACCTACTATAGAGGATCTGACAGAGAAAGAGTAAATGCAGAAGAAGCCACAAATACGCTTGGAATGCCGTTGAAGAGTTTCAACATTATGCAGACTAACGCCTACTTTGTTGGTGACAATTCAATTTTTGGCGTGACGGCTCCTTTAGATGGGTTTAGATATAGAATTGGAGCTGAACAATACTTTGGAGATTTCAATTTTACTGCGGTTACTGCCGATTTGAGAAAGTACTTCAGGTTTAAACCTGTTACATTGGCCTTACGTGCCTATAACTACATGCGTATTGGTAGAGATGGAGAAAATCTGTTTCCACTTTATGCTGGTTACAATTATCTAATTAGAGGTTACGAGCCTAACTCGTTCTATAATACCCAAAATATAAACACAGGTACATTCGATATCAACCAACTATCTGGAAGTAAGCTAGCCGTGTTTAATTTCGAATTAAGATTGCCGTTTACCGGACCTAAAAAACTGGCTCAAATTCCATCTAATTTCTTATTTACAGATTTAAACTTATTTTTTGATGCTGGTGTAGCTTGGACAGAAGATACTGAAGTGAAATTCAAAAGTCAACCATCTGCAACTAGAGTAGGATTTTATCCTAATGGCGAACAATATCTAATTGAACGCGTACCGGCTTTAAGTGCGGGTATTTCTGTAAGGGTAAATCTATTTGGTGCGCTAATACTAGAACCTTATTATGCCTTCCCTTTTACTCGTAAAGATGTTAGTGGCGGCGTATTTGGTTTAACTTTTGCACCTGGATGGTAAACCAAGTATAAAGTATAAATCACAATAAAAAAGAACGAGCACCAATAAAAGTGCTCATTCTTTTTTATATGAAATTACCCAACCGAGCTCTGCCTTTTATATGTAAAAAACACTAAACTGCCAGTGGCAAGATAGCTTGATTATTTATCTTTTGGTGGATATGTATGCTTTCAAAGTCCAAACCTATTGTTAAATCAATCCAATCTGGATTGCAAGCACGAACTAACCTCTCTTTTTGCGCTCTTGTAAATCTACTCACCGTTTTAAAACGGCTTAAAGCTTGAGCTTCCGTTCTAAATTCTTCGAAATATACCAGACGTGTTAACTGCTGTGCGCTATCAAAAAATAGGTTTGGCATTTTCTTGTAGAAGTCTAAAGTCTTCATTAAATCAGCACTCATGCCTACATGTAAACTAGTACGATTTCTGTCGGTAACGATATAAACTATTTTCTTCATGGCTACAACAATTAAAGGTTAAAAACTAATTATATTAGATATTATTTGGCAGTACAAATTATAATTACTAATTTTATTGGCACAATAATACTAACAATTTTAGTAAAAACAAATTTATTTTAAATTATTTTGTATGTCGAATATCTCTACTAACCTTAAATACTTAAGAAAGAAAAAAGGATTAACACAGCAACAATTTGCTGATAACATGGAAATTAAGCGTTCCTTAATAGGTGCTTACGAAGAAGACAGAGCAGAACCTAAATACGATTTACTAAAAAAAATAGCAGAATACTTTGATTTAACAATTGATGAGTTTATTAATGAAGACATTAATGATAGCTGGAAACCAAAACCTAAAAGCCAAGGTTCTAATTTACGCGTATTAAGCATCTCTGTTGATAAAGACGACAATGAGAACATTGAGCTTGTTCCTGTAAAAGCTAGCGCAGGATATTTGAATGGTTTTTCTGACCCGCAATACATTCAAGACTTGCCGAAATTTCAGCTGCCTATCCCCTCTTTAAAACAAGGTACTTACAGAGCTTTTGAAATTAAAGGAGATTCTATGCTACCAATTCAATCCGGTAGTATCATTATTGGTGAATACTTAGATAATTGGAACGATATTAAAGTTGGCGAGACTTATGTGATTATTAGCAAAAACGAAGGCGTAGTTTACAAACGTGCTGGTAATAAATTTAAAGAAGATAAAGAGTTAAAACTAATATCAGACAATAAAGTTTACGACCCTTACTCGGTACCTGCAGATGATATTTTAGAAATATGGAAAGCAAAGGCTTATCTATCTACTGCTTTGCCAGACCCAACACCAGAGCCAACTATTGAAACTTTATCGACCATGATGGCTCAAATGCAAAAATCCATTTCTCAATTGAATAAGAATTAGTCAAATCCTATTTTCGTCATTGCACGGCACGAAGCAATCTTAAAGCGCTTTATTAATCAGAAAGATTGCCTTGAGCCTCGCAATGATGATTTTGCACCCTTCTGTTTTTATTATCCAAAAAACTATTAACATTTTTTAACAAAGTTGATTTTAAACTATCGAATAATCTTTTCATCTCAAGATTAAACAACAATGAAACTTTTAAATTAATTGAGATGAGAAAATTATTATTTACAGTAGCATTTGCTGTACTAGGTTTTACAGCTAGCTATGCACAAAAGGTAGAAAGAACGGAAAGAACCCAAAGGACAGAGAGCGTAAAATTATCTCCCGAAGAAAGAGCCGAAAAATCTGCAACTGCGTTACAAACTAAGCTAGGTTTAACTGCTGACCAAAAAGCAAAAATTAAACAGATTGAGCTTGATAGAGCTAAAGAATACGATGGTCTGCGCAAAAAAGATGAAGCTACCATGAAAGCCAAATTCGAAGAAAGAAAAGCAGCGATGAAAGCACATCAAGACAAAATCGATGCAGTATTAACAACAGAGCAGAAAACTAAATTAGCTGCTTCAAGAGAGGAAGCAAAAGCTAAAATGAAAGATAGGTCGAAAGACAGAAAAAGCAGACTTCACAGAGCTCCGAAAACTGAGGAAGGTAAAATATAAACTTATTAAAATGGAGAAATCTAGCAGTTTACAATATCATCTTGGTAGATTTCTCCTCCTAAAGTTGTTCGAATTGACGCTACCGGTTGCGTAGTTTAGGCTATAGAAATGTCTCCACGAAAAGCTTCGAAAAGCTCAGCATAACAAGAGAGCCAACAGTTTGTTGGCTCTTTTAGATTATAATTATTTCAAATACCCACCTTTTTCCAATACTTCTTTCCAAACCTGATAGCCAGCTGGAATTAAATGCAAACCATCTTTGGTTAACTCCGCTCTTAGTTTTTTATCGCTGTCTAAAAAGTGAGGATACAAATCAATAACAGTTACATTTTTTGCGGTAAACTTTCTAATTTCATCATTTAGGTAAAGAATATGCTCGTCTTTTCCATAATGATTTTTATACTTTTCGAAAGATGCATTTACCGGAAGCAAAGTGTAAAAATAGATTTGAGTTTTCTTTGAACCTTTTCTAATACGTTCAATAATAGTTTTGTAATTCCTTAAAATCAAGCTATCGGGAATATTTCTGGAAATATCATTGATACCAATCAACACAAAAACCTTTGCTGGCTTTCTATCAATTACTTCTTGCAAACGTTCTACTACACCAAAGGTGATATCGCCAGAAATACCTCTATTTTTAGCGTTCTCCAAATTCAATAATTTTCCCCAATCTGTTCCAGCGGTAATGCTATTGCCAAGAAAGACAAAATCCTTTTTAGCAACCGGCTCTGCATTAAATTTCTGCACCAACTCCTTGTATTTCCCTGGTCTGTACGTGCTATCGTAGGGCTTCGTCTGGGCATCTGCATTGCTAAACCACAAAAAAGAGGCTAATGAAAGTATAGTTAAGAATTTATTTTTAGTCATCATAATCATATAGTTAGTGAGATAAAGGTGTAAGGTTAGCGAGATTTTTTTTCTCTCTATTCCACGTAAATGCAGTAAAGAACACAGCCAATAGACAAGAAATAGCAATGGTTAAGAAACAAGCATCCCAACCGTAATCGTCTACCAAACTACCTAATGCTGCATTCGCTAACAAATCTCCAATAAAATATCCAAATAAACCAGTTAATCCTGCCGCAGTGCCCGCCGCTTTTTTAGGCACTAGATCTATAGCCTGTACACCGATTAGCATTACTGGTCCGTAAATGAAGAAACCAATAGCCCAAAGAGAAACATTCTGCAACAAATGATTGTCGGTAGTTTTCCAATATAAAATTACAGCTATTAAGGTAAATAGCATGTAAATAATGGTAACCGGAGCCCTCCTCCCTTTAAACAATTTATCGCTCATAATTCCGCAAAGCAAAGTACCTGGAATAGCAGCAAGCTCATAACCTCCAGATGCCCAAGCAGCCTCTGATTGTGTATAGTTTTTTGCTTCTTGCAAGAAAGTTGGCGCCCAATTGATGATACCATTTCTCACTAGGTAAACAAATGCATTTGCAATGGCTATAAACCAAAGCAACCTGTTGTTAAAAACATATTTGAAGAAAATTTCTTTGGCTGAAAATTCTTGCTCTTGCGTTTTTGCATCGTAGCTTTTCGGATAATCATTATTATATTCTTCTATTGGAGGCAAACCAACTGACTGTGGCGTGTCTCTTACGAACAAAAATGCCACAAAAGCAAACAGCAAAGCTACTAAGCCTGGGAAATATAACTTAGCATGCCAATCGGCAAAAAGCTCTAAACCCAAAACGGTTAACGGACCAACCAAAAAACCACCAACATTGTGCGCTAAATTCCAGATAGACATTGCCGTACCTCTTTCACGCACTGAATACCAATGCGCTACCACTCTTCCGCAAGGCGGCCAGCCCATTCCCTGCACCCAACCATTAATAAAAAGCAAAACAAACATCAATGCAATTGACGACGTCGCAAAAGACACCAAACCCATGAAAATCATTGTAAAGGCCGACAAGATCAAGCCGATGGTAAGAAAATAACGGGCATTACTACGGTCAGATATATTTCCCATAAGGAATTTACTGAAACCGTATGCGATAGACAGTGCTGAAAAAGCAAAACCTAATTCTTTTTTACTAAAGCCTCCGTTTTCTGCTAACTGAAGATCTGGAATTGCAAAAGAAAAATTCTTACGAACGAAATAATAAGCCGCGTAACCAACAAAAATCCCTATAAAAACCTTAATTCTTTCTCTACTATATATTGATTTGACCTTATCGCTAGGTAATAAAGGTTGATGTGGTGCCGGTGGCGGAAATATGTTGAATCCCATATTGGTTGGTTAGTTATTATTTGTGGTTAATTGATTAACTGGTTGATTAATCGAAATGGTGGTTTGGCAGTTTTTAAGCTACAAAAGATTGGTATAATCGGTTATGATACCATCTACACCTAAAGTTTTTAGATCGGCGATTTCTTTAGCGGTATTTACAGTCCAAGGCACAACTTTTACACCATCGGCATTTGCTTTTTTCATAAATGCAGCATCAACCATTTTATAAGCAGGGCTGATAATAAATGGCTTATAACCTAAATCAGCAATATTTTCTTCGTACGTTTTTTTTATTGCTAACTAAAAACGAGGTTCGTATACCAGGATATTCTTTGTTGATGATTTGGATAGTTCGCTTGTCGAAAGACTGAATAACTACATATTGCTCAATCTTTTTCGACTTAATAACATCCATTAATGATTTAACAAAAACCTCTGGTGTAGGATTAGTAACTCCATCTCCTTTAGCACTACATTTAGTTTCTATGTTGTAGAAGTACTGTTTTTTGCCCTTAGATTTAATTTCATGCTGAACACTATCAACCAAATCTGTTAATAAAGGGATGTATGTCTTTATCTTTTTCTGCTGAGGGAAGTCTTTATTAACTTTACTACCAATATCGAATGTTTTCAAGTCATTGTAGTTCATCTTAAAAACATTGTATTTCTTGGCATCGGCAGCTGGAATTTCCTTGCCATCAGGTGTAAGCATAAATCCCGGACTAAGATAATCGTCATGAGTGACCACGACTTTGCCATCTTTAGTAATGTGAGTATCCATCTCTAAAGTAGTAACCGCAGGATAATTCATCGCATCTTTCATTGCCAAAATGGTATTTTCTGGCACTAATCCCCTACCACCACGATGTGCTTCGGCACTGAACTTTGGAAAAGTGATCTGGCTTACTGGCGCTTGTTTTTTCACAGAACAAGCATTGATTACAAGAAGGCAAATCCCTAATGGATAAAGTAGTTTTCTCATTATTTAATTAATAACTGATTGTTAATAGTTGAAAAATTCTTGATTCGATAAAGTTAACAAATCGTATTTCATTAATCTAAAATCGTAATTAATTCACTCTCTTTTCTGCAGTAAATTGCTCACCGAAACGATCAGTTGCTACAATTTTAACCACTTTAACTGACGAACTACAATGCGCCATAAACAAATGCTCGGTTCTAGTTGGCTCAGCAAAACCTCTGCTAGCCGGTAAATGCTCACCTTTGTAAAGTCTTACCGCTTCTGGGTCGAAACCTTTCATTGGTTCCAAAGCTATGGGAGTGCCATCTAAAAAGCATTCCACTTTCCATTCTGGATCGTGGTTCCAAACGTTGGCAATAATTCGATTATTGCCAGTCAGTTTTTCGATATCTAAACTAACTTGATGTTTCCTATCTAAACCAGTGCCTTTGTAATACCATTTTAACTGTTTTCCGGTCACCTCGTAAACGCCGTAACCACGCGGTGCGCCATCGCTACAAATCGGACCAGTCCACCAAGCACCGCAAACTGCGCCATGGTTATGCTCGAAAACGCCGTCTCTAATTACGTTACGGTTATAATGTGTATGTCCAGACATCACATGCACATTGGTAAAACTCCGAAGGATATTATAAAAGGCTTCGTTATTTTTTACACTATTGTGGATTGGAATATGCGCATTGATGATGACCAATTGGTCTTTCGCCACGTGCTGTAGATCTTTTTCCATCCAAGCCAATTGCTCTTCGCTGATGTAACCGTCGTACTTTCTTTCTTCCCCCAAATATCTTACATCATCTAACACAATGTAATGCGCCTTACCTCTGTTAAAAGAATAATAAGTTGGCCCATAATATTTTTTAAATGTTCTATCCGAAGTTTCGTCTCCACCTTGGCGATAATCCATATCGTGGTTACCCAAACATTGGAAGAACGGAATTCCCATTAGTTCTACAGCTTTGTTATAATCATCAAATAAAGGAAGAGCATCCCAAACTAAATCACCTACGCCAATACCATGCACTAAGGCTTTTGAACCTAAATCTTTCAATAATCTTTTTACGTCTGGCACTGATGTTTCCATCATTTGCGCCACATCTTTTTTGTTTTTTACTTGCGGGTCTGCCCAAATGATAAAGTGATGCTTATCGTCGTTCTGCTTTAACTTTTTTAAGGTAAAATCGATTTCATTACGAGCGCCCAGATTTTCATACTGTCTGTTTACGCTACCTAAATCTGTTTTAAAATCATAGCCAGACGGGGTGCTTAAAAACAAAAACTCTGATTTATCAGTAAGCGTAATGGAATAGCGACCATTAGCATCCGTTTTTACAACGGCAAAGCCATCGGAAAGTACTGCATTTGCAATGGCATTTTTACCATCAGTGACTTTACCAGTAATTGTTCCACCATTGGTAAGTTGATTAAAAGCATTGGATTTTAAGCTAACTACCATTCCAGTAGCAAGCAATCCGAATCTTTCTAAGAAAATTCTACGGTTCATGAGGTGTTTAGGTTGTTATTATTGTGGATGTTTTTAAACAAAAACGCAAGAGGTACATCCTAACCTCTTGCGCTTGTATATTGATATTAAAATTTTGTTGAAGCCGTTGCTCCTGCTTGAGAAACACTTAAAACATGTAACGAATTACCCAAGTTAGCTGGAATACTGATTTGATTAACACCAGCATTTACATTGCGTTCTACAGTTGCGATTTTAGCTCCCGAAATATTGTAAACATTAAATAAAGCTTTACCACTTGCCAAAGCATTATAGGTTATCGCAACAGAAGTTCTATTAGCTGAAACCGCAGCCGTTAAATTATCGCTACTTAAACCAACCTTAGCAGTGGCAACACCTGAAAAAGCGAATTTACCATCTGTATCTACTTGCTTTAAGCGATAATAGTTCGTACCCACAACCGGCTTTGCATCTGTGTAGCTGTAAGTTCTTTCTACATCTGAATTGCCATTTCCTTTTACTTCATCTAATTTATTAAAGTCTACACCGTTTGCAGAACGAGTAACTTCGAAGTGCGAGTTGTCTTTTTCTGAAGCAGTAGTCCAAGCTAGGTTTACAGCGCCAGATTTATTAGGTTTTGCAGTGAAGGTGGTTAGGGAAACTGGAAGTGTTGTAACGCCGCCTGTTTCGATATCTGCAAGAGACATTGAATTAGTCAAAGTTATCGGGTTATGAGTTCTCGCTACATCCCATTTATTTGTTGTTGTGTTGTAATCTCCCCCGAGCTTAACAAATATTGTAGTACCACTAGTAGTGTGAGGATAAATAAAAGTATTTGATCCCTTTCTAAAATACTCTCCATCAGTTACGTTATATAAGTCATTACTAACTATTTTGTAACCTAACTCTGGAGAAGCCTGATAGATATCTCCTCCAGAACCGCCAAAGAAAATTACATCAATTGGTACAGATGACGTGGTTACTATAGTTCCAGTAAAAACGGCAATGCCTGCTGGGTTACCGCTGTTAGCTAAAATATTGGCATTTGTAACATCGTTTGTACCATTACCACTCACTGTAGAGTAGTTTTTGCTCACAATCCAATTTGCAGAGCTTATATCTGGCGACCCATCACCTCTCAAAGTCTTAGCATCACCTCCTACGTAGAAAAAGCTGCCTTTTGTAACTGTGCCAGAAGAGATATTAAATTGATATGTTTTAGAACCACCTGTTGCCCACCCATTTGCTGGAAAATTTGATCCCGTAGCGCCAGCATTATTACAGGTAACAACAGAATACGGCGTAAGTGCAAAATTAATATCTTGTGTCGCTTTAAATTGTATGTACTCGCATGCCCTAGTTGCGTTTGCGTCAGTACCAATTGGATCCGCTAGATATCCAGTAACGATAATCTGCGATTTAGCCGACAGTAAAATCGCAGCTAATGAAAGAGTTAGTAAAAGTTTTTTCATAATCTTAATTTTTACGATATGTTATTTTTTAGTTTTGATATACTGTGAAGTCGTCTATACTGAACCTTCCATCTCTTACTCCAGAATCTTTTTTTGCATCAACAAGACTTAACTTATTTATTCTAAAACGT